>JACCEC010709521.1_pt1 | contig 44885 bp, 37 predicted proteins | sample 7450121 | NCBI WGS metagenome assembly JACCEC01 (sample SAMN15323455, study PRJNA562643) | freshwater metagenome | isolation source: river surface water | place: USA:Blue River Watershed | collected 2017-08-18 | reverse complement strand
GTTTTCATCGCCAATATCCTCCCCGACCAGCAATCGATGCCGGCTGGGCTCGAACACCATCAGTTCAAATCGTTTGCGTCGCAGGCTCATTCATCCAGGATTTTAACGACTCGCCGCAAGGCGTGGTCGTCCGGGTCGACTTCGACTTTGAAGCCTAACCGGGTCATCAGTCCTAGCATGTTGCTGTTTTTGCCGAGTACGAATCCTTCAATGACCTTGAGTTGCTGTTCCCTGGCCACTTCAAACAACGCATTCATGAGTTTGGCGCCGATGCCATGGCCCTGATAGTCATCCCGCACCACCAAGGCGAACTCGGCGCTCGTGGTGTTGGGCAGCAACATGTAACGGGCCACGCCAATGAGCTCTTCGCCGCTGTTGTGTTCGATCACCGCGGCTAACGCCATGTCGCGGTGGTAGTCGATCTGGGTCAGGCGGGCCAATTGTTTGGGCGTGAATTCCTTGATGTTCGATAAAAACCGCATGAAGCGGGACTCTTCGGACAGGCTCGCCAGAAATTTGGTCAAGCGTTGTCCATCGTCCCAGCGCAGCGGCCGAATCTCATAGGTGTTGCCATCCTGCAGCGGATATTCCTCGGTGAGGTGACCGGGGTAGGGCATGATGGACAGATGACCGTAGCGCGGTTTGCCCAAGGCTTTGGTCTTATCCACCACGATCCGGGCATCGACAACGATGGTGCCTTCCTCCGAGATCAATATCGGATTGATATCGATTTCTTTGATCGCGGGTAATTCGCAGATCATGTCGGAGACCTGCAGCAGAATCTTTTCAATGCGCTCAATGGCCGGTGAGTCGAGTCCCTCGGGGCTGTCTTCGCGCAACTTCTGACCGAGCTGTGTACGTTCAATCAGACGTTGGGCCAGAAGCGCATTAAAAGGCGGCAGCTCCAGGGCCCGATCCCGCACCCAGCGCACCCGTTCACCGCCGGCGCCAAAGGAGATGATCGGACCAAAGAGCGAATCGGTCGTCATGCCGATGAAGGCTTCGGTGGTGCGCAGTCGATCGATATAGCGTTGCACCACCACGCCTTCTAGGCGCGCACTGGGTGCCAGTGTTTTTACGCGATCGATGAGCTCGGTGTAGGCCTCGCGCACGTCATGGGCGTTTTTCAGGTTTAAGCGCACGCCACCGACATCGGATTTATGGGCGATGTCCGGAGAGTTGATCTTGATCACCACCGGAAAACCGATCTGATGGGCTACGAGCGCGGCCTCATTGGCGTTGCGTGCCACCACCGTCGTGGAGACCGGCACACCAAAGGCCGACAGCAGCGACTTGGATTCCATCTCGGTAAGCGCATACCGGCGATCGGCCAGGGCCCCTTCGATGATCATGCGGGCCCCATCGAGATCGGGCGTGATGTCCGATGACAGTGCGGGCGGCACCTGTTGCAAAAGCTCCTGGTTTTGTTGAAAGGCCAGCAGGCTATGGAATGCATCCACGGCGGCCTCGGGCGTGCGAAACGATGGCACGCCCTGTGTCGAGAGCCAGTTGCGGGCCTCGCGCGTGCTGTGGTCACCGAGCCAACAGCCCATGACCAACATGTTCACCTTGGAGGCCGCATCGGCCACAGCCCGCGTGACCTGCCAGGTGTCCACCCCGATCTGCGGCGAATGCATCACCAGAATGCTGTCGATATCCTTGGTGTTGGCGAGCTCCAGAATTTTCTGTTGGTACTGCTCACCGTTGGCATCGGAACGAATGATGATGGGGTTGTGCTCTTCGAGCTGCGGCAGTCGGATGTTGGCCACGCGGGCCAGATCCTGCACGAGCAGTGCCGGTCCGCGGCCATTGCTGATCACCGCCACACGTTTTCCATTGGGCGGGCGATTGGAGGTCAGCATGCGCACGGCCGCAAACAGCTGAATGAAGTAATGCACGCGCACGGCGCCGGAACGTCGAATGGCGGCATCGAACACGTCATCGCTGCCCACTAGCGCGGTGGTGTGGGTCAGGGGATCGGTGGGCGCGTGGGTGGTGGCGCCGGCCTTCAGCAATATGACGGGCTTCACACTCGCTGCGGCCCGAAGGGCGCTCAGGAACGCCCGTGGATTGGCCACGCACTCCAGGTACAACACAATGGCCATGGTGTCGTGGTCAGCGGCCAGAAAATCCAGTGCCCGTGCAAGGTCCACATCGACCTCATTGCCCAGGGTGAGCACCGACGAAAAACCAATCTTGTATTCCTCGGCCCAGTCCAGAATAGAGGAGGCCAGGGCACCGGATTGCGACAGCAGGGCCACGCGGCCGGGCGCCGCCGAGGTGGCACACAGACTGGCGTTGAGTTGGCCCTTTGGGCGCTGGATACCAAAGGAGGACGGCCCCACCAAAGCCACCCGCAGGCGCAGCGCCTCGTCGCGCAGTTGTTGCTGCACCCTGTCGCTGACATTGGTGGTGTAGACCACAGCGGCCTTGGCCCGATGGGTGGCCGCTTCGTGCAGGCATTGCACCAGGGCGTCTTCCTGCGTTGCAATTAGGGCCAGATCAATTTTCGGCTCGGATACGTCCGGCCACACGCTCACCTTGCACGATGCGGTGGCGAGCTGCCCGGTCAGGGCCGTCTTCAGGGCTGATGGGGTCGTCTCGTCAAACCACAGGGTGAGGTGCCCCGGGTCGAACAGGTCGGATAAGGGCTGTTTTTCCATGTCGATTCACTGATATTGATGCATCGCAACAATACAGTAGCACACCTGACGAATTAATGAACCTTAGGTCACTAGACTTGGAAAAGAACCAACCGTCTGTTGTAAAACCGCCATTCCAAGTCCGGAAGTTCACGCCTGGGCCTGCATTGCACCGCCGGGCCGAATGGTGGACCTAAAACGGGGAGACCGGTTCCGTCTCGTCGAAGGTCACCACGTGATCGGCCTCTAAGCGGATACCGATCGGCTCATTGATCGCGTGGTCGTGATGGCTCGGCACCAGAGAGAGAATCTGCTCCCCGTTATCGAGTTCCAGGGTGTAGAGAAAATCAGCCCCACGGAAGGCCTTGCGCACCACGCGCGCCTTCAGACTAGAGTGATCGTCGTGGACCACGTCATCGGGCCGCAGCAGCACGCGCACATCCCCCATGGGTTCACAATCAGTGCAACAGCATTCTTTAAGCGCGAGCTCTCCCAAGGGGGTGCGCACAGAATGTCCGTGCTGCGCGCCACTGATCAGCGCCCCTTCGCCCACGAATCGGGCCACGGCCGCGGAATTCGGCTCGTGGTAAAGCACATAGGGGTCGGCCCATTGGGCCAGCGTGCCATCGAAAATCACGCCGACTTCATCGGCCACGGCAAAGGCTTCGTGCTGATCATGGGTCACCAGAATCGCAGTGGTGCCGGTTTTTTCTAATATCTCGCGCACCTCGCGCGCAAGCCGCTCGCGCAGGGAAATGTCCAGATTGGAGAAGGGCTCATCCAAGAGCACCAGGTCCGGTTGTGGGGCCAGGGCACGGGCAAGCGCCACGCGCTGCTGCTGACCGCCAGAGAGTTCGTGCGGGTAACGATCGGCCATGGACAGGAGTCCCACCAAGGACAGCATGTCTTTGGCCGACGATGGCATGCCGCCGGCACCCCACTTCTTGCCCTTGGTGAGCCCAAAGGCCACGTTCTCGGCCACGGTCAAATGGGGGAAAAGGGCGTAGTCCTGAAACACCACGCCCACACTGCGCTTTTCGGGCGCCAATGCACGCTTGGCATCGGCCACCAAGGTGCCGTTGAGCAGAATCTCGCCACTGTCGATGGGAATGAAGCCGGCAATCGCCCGCAGCACACTGGTTTTACCGCAGCCCGACGGGCCGAGCAGGCAGCCGATACGGCCTTTGTCCAGCGAGAAACTGATGTCGCGGGCGGCCACGACTTCTCCGCTGGGCGCACCGGGGTCGGGATAACGGATGGTGATCTGACGAAGTTCGAGGGCCTTCATTGCAGATGATTATAATTCTCATTTAGACTGAAATGAACCCTCCCGCTGCCCCCCCGTTGATCACCTCGCCGCGATTGCTGACCCTGTCGACGGCGTTGCTGGTGACGGCCATCCTTCTGCCCCTAGTGGCGGTGGCGGTGTTTGGGGTTCGGGCGCTGGGGGATCTCAAGACCCTGACCGAACTGGCCCAGTCAGTGCTGCCCGGCTACGTGGCCAACACCTTATTACTCTCGGCGCTGGCCGCCGTGGTGGCGCTGGCCTTGGGGTTGCCCACCGCCTGGTTTGTGTCGGCCTATGAATTTCCGGGCTCCCGCGCTCTGCTGTGGTCACTCGTGGTGCCCATGGCCATGCCGGCCTACGTCTTGGCCTATGCCTATACCGATGCGCTTGATCCGTCGGGCTGGCTGTATCGCGAGATCGTGCAGGCGTTAGCGAGCGCAGGCATGACCCTGCCGCGTCTGGATATCCGATCGGTCTGGGGCGCAGGGCTTGTGCTCGGTGTGGCCTTGAGTCCCTATGTGACCTTGTTGGCCAAGACCGCATTTGATGAACGCCAAGGGGCCGCCGTGGATGCGGCCCGTGCTATGGGCTTATCGGGCACGCAGGTGTTTTTTCGTGTCGCCTTGCCACTGGCCCGACCCGCGTGGATTGCTGGTGTGGCGTTGGTGGTGATGGAGTGTTTTGCCGACTATGGCACCGTAGCCTTTTTCGCAGTGCCCACGCTATCCACGGGGCTGTTTAAAGCATGGTTTAACTATGGAGATCGGGGCTCTGCGGCACTGATTGCATTGCTAATGGTGATCACGATTGCAGTGCTCTTGTGGTTGGAGCATCGCGCACGCGGGCGTGCCGCCTGGGCCAGCACGCGACTTGGATCACGGGCGCGTCCTACGCCCGTGCACGGCGCGAAGGCCATGGGCATGATGCTTTACTGCCTGGTGCCGGGTGTGATTGGGTTTGTGATTCCGGTAGCACTGCTCTTGCATGCGGCCATCTCGGCCCAGTCGACGCCAAACGTTAGCGCGCTATTCACGCAGGCGACCAACACCCTGGTGCTGGCCATGGCCGCGGTGGTGGTGATCCTGCCGGCGGCGTGGGTCTGTGCTTATGCACTTCGAGGTGGCGGGTCCTGGGCAGTGCGTGCGGTGCGCGTGGCCTCGACCGGTTACGCCATGCCGGGATTGGTGATTGCGGTGGGACTGCTCGCCTGGTCTGGGTTGTTCACTACGGTCATGGAGGAGTGGCTGGGTTGGCGTGTGGCCTTGGTGGGAACCGGCGTGGTCTTGATGGGTGCCTATTTGACGCGATTTTTTGCGGTGGGGTTGGGTGCGATTGAAAGTGGCCTGGGCCGGATCACGCGATCCATTGAGTGGTCGGCCAGCAGCCTGGGCTGTTCGCCGTGGACGATCTTTCGTCGTTTGCATTTTCCATTGATGCGCGGTGCCACGGGAGTGGCGGCGCTCTTGATATTCGTGGATGTGGTGAAGGAGTTACCCGCAACCTTGGTGTTGCGTCCGTTTAATCTCGAAACGCTGGCCACCTCGGCCCACTATCTTGCGGCCGATGAGCTGCTCTCGGAAGCGGCCTGGCCGGCGCTCATGATTGCGGTGGTGGGGCTTGTGCCTCTATTAATTCTCGGGCCCACCCTAAAAAAGAATTAAGGCAGCAGCAGTTCCTGCGCGGCGCGGCGCTTTTCACCCGTGACACGTTTAATGGTGTAGCTGCCATCGGGTCGCATGGTCCAGGCCAGGGCATTGTCACGCAGGTGAACGGTGAGGCCTTCGCGAATGACACGCTGCTTGAGCTTCCTATCCAGAATGGGAAACGCCAGCTCCACCCGCCGAAAGAAATTGCGGTCCATCCAGTCGGCCGATGACAGCAGCACATCGTCCTTGCCATTATTTTTGAAATAGAAAATCCGACTGTGTTCCAGAAAACGCCCGATGGTGGAGCGCACGGAGATGTTGTCGGACAATCCGGCCACTTTGGGCCGCAGTACACACACGCCCCGCACAATCAGATCGATCTTTACACCGGCCTGGCTCGCCGCATAAAGCGCACGGATCACATCGCGCTCCACGAGCGAATTCATTTTGGCGATGATGCGGGCGGGACGTCCGGCCTTGGCATGGGCGGCCTCGCGGGCAATGGCGGCAATCGCCCGCTCATGCAAGGTAAACGGCGACTGCCACAAGACCTTCAATGGTTTGGCGTGGCCAAGACCGGTGAGCTGCTGAAATACTTCATGCACATCGGCACAGATCTCTGCGTGGGACGTGAAGAGTCCGAAGTCAGTGTAGAGCTTGGCCGTGCGCGGGTGATAGTTGCCGGTGCCTAAGTGGGCGTAGCGGCGCATGCCTCGGGATTCGCGTCGTACCACCAGACACATCTTGGCGTGGGTCTTATTGCCCACCACCCCGAACACCACGTGGGCGCCGGCCTCTTCAAGCCGGGACGCCCAGTTGATATTGGTCTCTTCATCGAAGCGTGCCATCAGTTCTACTACTACGGTCACTTCCTTGCCGGCCCGCGCCGCGGTGAGCAGTGACTCCATCAGCTCCGAGGTCTGCCCGGTGCGATAGATGGTCTGTTTGATGGCCACCACTTCGGGATCGGTGGCGGCCTTTCGAATGAAGTCCGACACCGATGCGAACGCATCGTAGGGGTGATGGACCAACACATCCTGTTGGCGTAAGACCTCAAACAGATCGGCATGCTGAAAGGCGCTTGGGTAGCGCGGTGTAAAGGGTGCAAATTTCAGCGCAGGTTTGTCCACCAAGTCGGGCAGTTGCATCAGTCGCACCATGTTCACCGGTCCGTGCACCCGGTAGCAGTCGGCATCGGTGAGTTCAAACTCATCGCGCAGCAGGCGCAACATGGCCGGTGAGATGCCCTCGGAGACTTCGAGTCGCACTGCATCGCCAAACTGCCGCTGTGAGAGCTCCCCCTGAAGGGCTTCGCGCAGATCGGTGACCTCTTCATCATCGACATACAGGTCGCTATTACGGGTCACGCGGAACTGATGCACGCCCACCACGGTCATGCCAGGAAAGAGTTCATGCACAAAGCACTGCACGAACGACGATAACATCATGAACCCATGCTCAAACCCGGAGATCTGTCGCGGCATGGCCACGAGTCGGGGCAGCGCCCGCGGGGCCTGGACCACGGCCACGCCACTGTCCCGACCAAAGGAATCCTGACCCTCGAGTTCGACAATGAAGTTCAGACTCTTATTGAGGACCCGGGGAAAAGGGTGGGTGGGGGAAAGCCCAATCGGTGTGAGCACCGGCAGGACTTCCTGAGAGAAGTATTGGTGGGCCCAGCGGCGTTGGGCGTCGTTAAGATCCGCCGCCAGATGAAAGTGAATGCCATGGGTCTGGAGCAGAGGAAAGACCTGCCGATTCAGAATCGCGTATTGACGGTCGACCAGGGCATGGGCGCGCTCACCAACGGCACGATAGTTCTGCGTGGCCGTGTAGCCATCGTCATGCGGCTGATCCGGATTGGAGCGCAGTTGGGCTTTGATTCCGGCCACACGAATCTCAAACAGTTCATCGAGATTGCTCGACACAATGCAGACATAGCGCAGTTTTTCAAGCGCGGGAATGCTCGGGTCCTCGGCCATGGCCAGCACGCGTTCGTTAAATGCCAGCAGGCTGAGTTCCCGATTCAGGAACTGTTCAGAGGAGTGCGGAATAGGGGGTGTCATGCGAGCGCCAGTGTGCGGCGACACTATGACGGTTTGATGACGCCTCTCCCATTCTGATCAACCCGTAGGGCGCGCAGGCAGGGGCGCCTGCCCCCGCAGGCGGCACGGGATTCTGAGCGACAATAGGCCCGCTATGCCCATGTCGAACCCGCTCAAACTGGTGGCTGCCGTGGATCTTGGATCCAACAGTTTTCATCTGCTCATTGGCCGGGTGGATGAATCCTCACTTGGTCATCAGATCTACCCGCTCGATAGCCTGAAGGAAGTGGTTCGTTTGGCCGGCGGATTAGACGCCAACAAACGGTTGGATGCCGCCTCGCAGGCCCGCGCCTTGCATGCCCTGCAACGGTTTGGCGAACGGTTGCGGTCTTTTTCACCGGATCGTGTGCGGGCCGTGGCCACCAACACCCTGCGGGTGGCGAAAAACGGCAAGGAATTTCTGCGCACGGCCGAGGCCGCTCTTGGGTTTCCGATCGAGGTGATCGCCGGCCAGGAAGAGGCGCGTCTGATTTATTCCGGTGTGGCCCATAGCCTGCCCTTTGATGATGCCCAGCGCCTGGTGATCGACATTGGGGGCGGGTCGACCGAGTTCATTATTGGATCGAACTACACGCCCCAATTATTAGAAAGTGTGTATGTGGGCTGTGTGCGTTTCAGTCGGGAGTTCTTTCCCGGTGGGGAGATCACGCGGGCCGCGATGAAGGCGGCGGTGTTGGCGGCCCGCGAAGAGATTCAGGTGATTCGTGAATCGTTTGTGGCCACGGGGTGGCAGCAGGCAATTGGATCGAGTGGCACGGCCAAGGCGATTGCCGAGGCGATCGAGGCCAACGCCTTGAGTCCGCGCGCCGGCATCACGGCCGAGGGCCTCGAGGCATTGCGTAATCGCCTGGTCAAAGCCGGGCGCACGGAAGAGGCGCAGCTCATCGGCTTAAAAGCCGACCGCATCCCTGTATTTGTCGGTGGCGTGGCGATCATGTCGGCGATCTTTGATGAGTTAGAGATGGATGTGATGCACTACGGCGAGGGCGCCTTGCGATTGGGCTTGCTCTATGACCTGGTGGGGCGCACGCATCAAGAGGACATGCGCCGCGTGAGCGTGGAGCAGGCCATGCGACGTTACGCCGTGGATGTGGCCCAGGCCAAGCGCATTGGGGATCTCACGATCGCGCTGTGGCAGGGTCTCGAGGTGGGCACCGATGAAGAGCGTGTGCAGATCGAACAGCAACTGGTCTGGGCCTCGTGCCTGCATGAAATCGGACACTCTATTTCACACAACAGTTTTCATAAGCATTCGGCCTACATCCTGACGCATGCCGACATGCCGGGCTTTTCCCGTCGCGACCAACAGTTGTTGGGGGCATTTGTCTTGGGGCAGGTGGGCAAACTCGCCAAGGTGGCCACGGCCATTTCCACCACACCGCACTGGGCGGCGCTGATGTGTTTTCGCATCGCCTGTCTGGTGTACCGGCGTCGCTTCGGTCTAGAGCGGCCAACGATTGCACTGGCCTGGGGTTCGCAGGCGACCACGTTATCGGTGCCATCGGAGTGGCTGGCCGAACACCCGTTAACGGAGTACAGCCTTCATCAGGAAGTGGCGGAGTGGTCCAAGGTGGGAATTGATCTACAATTGCGGGCTGTTCAGGAAAGCGCCAAGCGTCCATCGGAGGCCGCGCGCTAAGCCTCGGCAGGCGCGTAGCTCAGCTGGTTAGAGCACCACCTTGACATGGTGGGGGTCGTTGGTTCGAGTCCAATCGCGCCTACCAATTCATAATTCGCTGACTTAATCTCACGGCTATGGTTTTATGGTGAATGTGACGCTTCCCGATGGTGCGGTGAAAAGTTTTCCGCAACCGGTGTCGGTGGCCCAGGTGGCCTCCAGTATCGGGGCCGGCCTGGCCAAGGCCGCCATCGCCGGCAAGGTCAATGGGACATTGGTCGACACCAGTTACACCCTGGAGTCGGATGCCCGGTTAGCCATCGTCACTGAAAAAGACCCCGAAGGCCTGGAGATCATTCGCCACTCCACGGCCCATCTCTTGGCCTATGCCGCCCAACAATTGTTCCCGGGCCTTCAGGTCACCATCGGCCCGGTGATTGAAAACGGGTTTTACTACGACTTCTCCTACTCACGGCCGCTCACGCCCGAGGATCTCGCGGCGATTGAAGCCAAGATGCGCGATCTTGCGGCCAAGGATGAACCTGTGGTGCGTGAAGTCTGGGATCGTGACGAGGCGATCAAACTCTTTTTGTCCATGGGAGAGAAGTACAAGGCCGAGATCATCGAATCCATTCCCGCTGGCGAGCAGATCTCCCTGTATCGCGAAGGCGGCTTTGTCGATCTATGCCGCGGGCCGCACGTGCCATCCACGGGCAAATGCAAAGTCTTTAAGCTGATGAAGGTGGCCGGCGCCTATTGGCGTGGTGACCACCGCAATGAAATGCTGCAGCGGGTCTATGGCACCGCGTTTGCAAAAAAAGAAGAGCTCGACGCCTACCTGCATGCCTTAGAAGAAGCGGAAAAGCGCGATCACCGCAAACTCGGCAAGTCGTTGGACTTGTTTCACATGCAAGACAACGCGCCCGGCATGGTGTTTTGGCACCCCAAGGGCTGGACCATCTGGCAGCAGGTCGAACAGTACCTGCGCAAGGTCTACGTGGAGTCGGGCTATCAGGAAGTCCGCTGCCCGCAGATTCTGGATCGCTCGCTGTGGGAAGCCTCGGGCCATTGGGAGCACTACAAGGACAACATGTTCACCACGGCCTCCGAGAATCGTGACTATGCCGTGAAGCCCATGAACTGCCCCGGCCATATCCAGGTGTTCAACTCCGGGCTGCGCTCGTACCGCGACCTGCCGCTGCGCTACGGGGAGTTCGGCTCCTGCCATCGTAATGAATCGTCGGGCAGTCTGCACGGACTGCTACGGGTTCGCGGATTCACTCAGGACGATGGCCATATTTTCTGCACCGAGGATCAGATCCAATCCGAGGTGGATGCCTTTACCCGAAAACTCCTGCAGGTCTATAAAGACTTCGGGTTTGAGAATGTGATTTACCGCTTGTCGACGCGGCCGGCCAACCGGGTGGGCTCCGATGAAAGCTGGGATAAGGCCGAGAAGGCCCTGGCCGAAGCGCTCAACAATGTCGGCGTGCAGTGGGAGGAGCTCAAAGGCGAGGGGGCCTTTTACGGGCCCAAGATCGAGTACTCGCTGAAGGACTCTTTGGGCCGGGTCTGGCAGTGCGGCACGATTCAGGTGGATTTCAACATGCCGGTGCGCCTGGGGGCCGAGTTTGTCGATACCGACAACACCCGCAAACCCCCTGTCATGCTGCACCGGGCCATCGTGGGGTCGCTGGAGCGGTTTATCGGCATCCTGATCGAAAACCACGCCGGGGCCATGCCCTTGTGGCTGGCCCCCGTCCAGGCGGTGGTGGCGTCGATCACCGATGCCCAGGGCGACTATGCCCAGAGTGTGGCGAAAAGCCTGCAGTCCCAGGGTTTTCGGGTCGAGGCGGATTTGCGAAGCGAGAAAATCTCCCTTAAAATCAGAGAGTTAAGCCTGCAAAAGGTGCCTTATATCTTGGTCGTGGGTGACAAAGAAAAGGCGTCGGGGCAGGTGACAGTGCGCGCCCGGGGCGGACAAGACCTGGGGGCCATGGCAGCGGACGCCTTTGCCCGCCGGCTCGATCAGGAGATCGACTCGCGGCAATAAGGCGTCCGAATTTTTTGATTTTTAAAAGGATACGAATAATCGCTACAGATCGGACGCATCGCATTAATGGGGAGATCACCGCGCCGGAAATCCGGTTGGTTGGGGTTGATAACGAAGCCATAGGAGTTGTCAAAGTCGCAGAAGCGCTGCGCATGGCAGACGAAGCAGAAGTGGATTTGGTGGAGATCGCGCCGCAGGCTGAACCACCGGTGTGCAAGCTGATGGACTTCGGCAAGTTCAAGTACCAGGAGCAAAAGCGGGCCCACGATGCGCGGTTAAAGCAGAAGGTGATCCAGGTCAAAGAGGTGAAGTTTCGACCGGGCACCGATGAGAATGACTACCAGGTCAAGTTGCGTAACCTGGTGCGGTTTCTGGAAGAAGGCGACAAGGTCAAGATTACCCTGCGTTTTCGGGGCCGCGAGATGGCCCACCAGGAATACGGTGTACGTCAGTTGGAACGGTTAAGAACAGATCTTGAAGAGCATGCGCAGGTGGAACAGATGCCCAAGCTCGAAGGCCGCCAGATGGTGATGGTGATGTCGGCGAAAAAGAAAAAGTAGTGTGCAGTAAAACCGCAGTAACGTTGTAAAGCAGTAAGCCAGTCGCGAAGTCCGCAGTAATGAAGTACCAGAAATCGCTTCGCCAGGTTGTGAAAGTGAGTTCCGAATCGATCGGTCTCCACCTGAGCAAGTGTCAAAACGGAGCACTAACATGCCCAAAATGAAGACCAAGAAGGCGGCCGCCAAGCGCTTTCAGGCCCGCGGTAGTGGGTCGATCAAGCGTGCGCACGCCACCAAGCGCCACATCCTGACCAAGCGCACGACCAAGAACAAGCGTCAGCTTCGTGGAACCCTCACGGTGCATGAATCGGACATCCAGCGTGTCCGCGACATGATGCCTTACGCGTAAAGGAGAACCACCATGCCTCGCGTAAAACGTGGAGTTACCGCCCGTGCCCGTCACAAGAAGATCCTGGCCTTGGCCAAGGGATTTCGTGGCCGTCGAAATAATGTGTTCCGTGTTGCCAAGCAGGCCGTCATGCGTGCCGGGCAGTACGCCTATCGTGATCGTCGCAATCGCAAACGCGTGTTCCGTGCACTCTGGATCACCCGTATCAATGCGGCCTGCCGCGCCCACGACATCAACTACAGCCGATTTATTGCCGGTCTGAAAAAAGCCAACATCGATCTGGATCGCAAGGTGCTTGCCGATCTCGCGGTGATGGATAAACCGGCATTCGCATCGATTGTTGCAACGGTAAAAGCTGCGCTGGCCAAGTAAGGCCAGCCGTTTTTTCTCGCTCAACGCCCCTGTGGTGCTGCGCCTATGACTGACCTCGCCCATATCGTGCGCGATGCTGAGCAGGCATTTGCTCAGGCATCCGATGCGGCTGCGCTGGAGAACGCCAAGGCGCTTTTTCTTGGCAAAAACGGCGCCATCACCGAGCGGTTAAAAGGCCTCGCGGCCGCCGACGCCGACACCAAGAAGGCCCTCGGTGCCCAGATCAATGCAGCCAAGGGCCAGATCGAGGCGCTGCTTGGCGAGCGGCGTGCGGCCATGGCCGATGCCGAGTTAGCCGCCCGACTCTCGGCCGAGGCGATCGATGTCTCGCTCGATGGCCGTGGCCACGGCGTGGGGGCGATTCATCCGGTGATTCGCACCTGGCGCCGGGTCGAAGAGATCTTTCACTCGATTGGGTTTGATGTGGCCGATGGCCCCGAGATCGAGACCGATTGGATGAACTTCACGGCGTTGAACAACCCCGAGAACCATCCGGCCCGTTCCATGCAGGACACGTTTTATCTCAATAAGAAGGATGAAACTGGACTGCCGTTGCTCCTGCGCACGCACACCAGCCCGATGCAGGTGCGCTACGCCAAAACCCACACGCCACCCATCAAGGTGATTGCGCCGGGGCGCACCTATCGGGTCGACAGCGATGCCACTCATTCGCCCATGTTCCATCAGGTCGAAGGCCTGTGGATTGCCCAGGATGTCTCCTTTGCGGACCTGAAAGGTGTGTTCACGAATTTTCTGCAGGTGTTTTTTGACAGCAAACAGTTGCAGGTGCGTTTTCGTCCTTCCTTTTTTCCGTTTACCGAACCATCGGCCGAGATTGACATGAAGTTCGATAGCGGCCCGCTCAAGGGCCGTTGGCTGGAGATCGCCGGGTCGGGTCAGGTGCATCCGAATGTGATCCGTCATTTCGGATTGGATCCCGAGCGTCATATCGGATTTGCATTCGGTTCCGGTTTAGAGCGGCTCACCATGCTGCGGTATGGGATTGGGGATCTGCGTCTGTTCTATGAAAATGATCTGCGCTTTTTGCGCCAGTTTGCATAAGGCCGTGGCATGAGAGTTCCTGAGCGTTGGCTGCGGGCGTTTGTAAATCCGCCGATCACCACCGAGGCCTTGGCCGATACCCTGACCATGGCGGGCCTGGAAGTGGAAGAGGCGCAGTCGCTTGCGCCGGCCTTCAGTGGAGTCGTGGTGGGCCGTGTGTTGGCCACCGCACCGCACCCGGATGCCGATCGCTTACGGGTGTGCAAGGTCGATGTGGGCCATGGCGGTGAACCGTTACAGATTGTCTGCGGCGCGCCCAATGTGGTGCCGGAGATGGTCGTGGCCTGCGCCACCGACGGGGCGGTGCTGCCCGGTGGCTTTAAGATCAAACGCGCCAAGATGCGTGGGGTGGAGAGCCAGGGCATGTTGTGTTCGGCCAAGGAACTCGGCATTGCCGATGATGCCGAGGGCCTGCTGGATCTGCCCAAGGAGTTAGCCGCACAGCTCGGTACAAATGTCCGCGAGGCCCTCGATCTGGATGCCTGCGTGCTCACCTTAAAGCTCACTCCGAATCGCGCCGATTGTTTGTCGATCCTGGGCGTGGCCCGCGAGGTCAGCGCGCTCACCGAGGCGCCGATGAATTGGCCTAAGCCGGTGACGATTGCACCGGGTATTTCGGATCGTCTGCGGGTATCGATTCAGGCCCCCGATCTGTGTGGCCGTTTCTCCGGTCGCCTGATTCGTGGTGTGAATGCCAAAGCGGCCACACCGCCGTGGATGCGCTCACGCTTGGAGCAGGCCGGTCAGCGTTGCATATCGGCACTGGTGGACATTTCGAATTACGTGATGCTGGAGTGGGGCCGGCCCACCCACATCTTTGATGCGGACAAAATTCAGGGCGATCTGGTGGTGCGTTGGGCGCGAGATGGCGAATCCCTGACACTGCTGAATGAACAGACCGTGACCCTGGATTCTTCGGTGGGTGTGATTGCCGATGACCGTGGTCCGGAGTCGATGGCGGGCATCATGGGCGGCGATGCCACGGCGGTATCCCTGGATACGCAAAACATTTACGTCGAGGCGGCCTTCTGGTGGCCCGATGCGATTCGTGGTCGTGCCCGCAAGTACAACTTCACCACCGAGGCCGGCCATCGGTTTGAGCGCGGTGTGGACTGGACCACCACGACCGATCATGTGGACGTGATCACAGCACTTGTGCAATCGATTTGCGGCGGACAGGCCGGCCCCATGGATGATCAGCAATTGGGCGCGCCCTCGCGTGCGCCGGTGGCCATGCGCGTGGCCCGTTGCAACCGCATTCTGGGCATCTCGGTCACGGCCAAAACCTGCATGGACGTGTTCGAGCGGCTGGGGATGAAGGCAAACTGCACCGGAGATACCGGCCAAGAAGTGATCACGGTGGTACCGCCGAGTTTCCGTTTTGATCTGGAGATCGAAGAAGACCTGATCGAAGAGGTGGCCCGCGTCGTGGGATTTGCTCGGATTCCCACGCATCCACCGGTCGCCCCCAATGTCATGACCGCCCCCAAGGAGTCCCGGCGCAGTGCCATGCAGTTACGAGACAAACTCGTGGCCTGCGACTACATGGAGGCCATCACCTATAGCTTTATCAGTCCGCAGCAGGCGGCATCGGTGAGCAGTGTGCCGCCATTGGCGTTGCTTAACCCCATGGCATCGCATCAGTCCGTGATGCGTCCGAGTCTGATTCCCGGATTGCTCGATGCGGTGATGGTGAATGTGAATCGCAAGGCCTCGCGCGTGCGTCTGTTTGAAATCGGCCGCACCTTTCACGATGCACCCGATCAGGCGGCAGGGGATTGGTCGGTTGAGGGCATCTCCCAGCCGCAACGCATCGGCTGTGTGGCCTGGGGTCCGGTGGTCGATGATCAGTGGGGTCAGGCCTCGCGTGCGGTGGACTTTTTTGATCTCAAAGCCGATCTTGCCGCCTTGGCTTCACCGCTTGCGTTGAGCGCCCGTCGCCTGGCCACCCCCCATCCGGCACTCCATCCCGGCCGCAGTGCCGAGGTGCTCCTGTCGGGCAAACCCGTGGGGATGATGGGAGAGTTGCACCCTAAACTGGCCCAGGAATTGGGCATTCCGGGGGGCGTCCCCGTGGTGGCCGAAGTCCTGCTCGACCCGTTTTTGACCCTGGGGATGCCGCGCATTGCCGAGGTATCCAAGTTCCCGCCCGTGACCCGGGATCTGGCCGTGGTGGTGGGGGTGGACGTGGCGGCCGGCGCTATCCTGTCCCGGATTAACGCCATAAAAAGTCAATCAAAACAAGGGGGTTGGATCACAGAACTGAAGTGTTTTGATGAATATCGGGGTAAGGGATTGTCCGAAAAGGAAAAAAGCCTCGCTTTCCGATTTATACTTCAGAGTCCTGAGACAACACTTCAAGATACCGAGGTAGATGCGCTAATAAACGAGATCCTGTCCCTGCTCCAGTCGGAGTTCTCGGCCAGGCTTCGCGGTTAAGCGCACCCCTCATTGTTAAGACACTTCGCCGTGCAGCAGCCCAATCCCAAGCCCCTTGATGAGGCCTCCGCGTTTGCTACCCCAGTGGGTGCAGAGGCCGTGAGCCAGCTCTTAGCCCATGCGGGGCTGCATTCGCCGGATGACACCCTGACCAAGGCCGAACTCGCCGACCTGCTCTTCGAAATGGTGGGGCTGAATAAGCGTGAAGCCAAAGAGGTGGTGGACATTTTTTTTGAAGAGATCCGCGAGACCCTGGTCTCGGGGACGAGCGTGAAGCTGTCGGGGTTTGGAAACTTTCAGCTGCGCGATAAACCGCAGCGTCCTGGCCGCAATCCCAAAACGGGTGAGGCCATCCCGATTGCGGCCCGCCGCGTGGTGACTTTTCATGCAAGTCAGAAGCTCAAGTCCTTTGTTCAGGATCCTGCCAAAAAGCCTTTAGATGCGTACGCCGATGATGAACCGGGTGGCTACTGAATCGTCCGTGCTGCCACCGATTCCGGCAAAGCGGTATTTCACCATCGGTGAGGTGAGCGATCTGTGTGCGGTCAAGCCGCACGTGCTGCGTTACTGGGAGCAGGAATTCACACAGCTGCGGCCGATGAAACGCCGTGGCAATCGACGCTACTACCAGCACCACGAGGTGCTGCTGATTCGCAAGATTCGTGAACTGCTCTACGACCAGGGCTTTACCATCAGCGGCGCACGCAATCAGTTGATGGACACCAAGATCAATGGCGTGGCCGCGGGCACCGATCCCGAGTTATCGCCCGCAGATGGCGAAGCGGAAGAACTCGATGCGCATCAGATTCGCACTGCGATAGCAGAGGCGCTGCGCATCTTAAAGGGCAGTGAGCCTCGGCTATAATAGAAGGCTTCGGTCGGGGCGTAGCGCAGCCTGGTAGCGCACTTGCATGGGGTGCAAGGGGTCGGATGTTCGAATCATCTCGCCCCGACCAATCATCGTTGTCCATTCCCAATGATTCATTTTTTCTGCGAGTTCTCACTACGCATTCTGTTGGACGCTGAGCGCGTGCCCTACGTCTGCGGTGTCGTCGAAGATCAGTCCCATGAAATTAGGTCAGATGGTTAGCATGGTGCTGGCGGCGGTCGCACTGAGCGGCTGCTCCAGTCTGGAGTTCCTCAATGCAGTGAGTGGGACACCGGCCGTGGCACCGGTCACGCTCGCCTATGGAGAGTCGCAGCGCCAGCGTGTGGACATTTATCCGCAGCCGGTGGTGGGTAATCGCGCAGGCGCGCCGGTGATCGTGTTTTTCTATGGCGGCGCGTGGGCCAGTGGCGTGCGCACCGACTATGCCTTTGTTGCCCGTACGTTTCATGATCTCGGATATGTGGTGGCAATTCCGGATTATCGATTAACGCCCGAAGTGGTCTATCCCGGCTTTGTGCAAGACAGTGCGGCGGCCGTGCAATTGGTCATGGACCGGGTGCGTGAATACGGGGGAGATCCCGACCGGGTGGTGTTGGCCGGGCATTCGGCGGGCGCCTATAACGCCAGTATGTTGGCGATGGATGCCCGTTGGCTTCCGCAGGCAGCGCGACAGCGAATTCGTGGCGTGGTGGGGTTGTCCTCGCCGGTAAATTTTCTGCCGATACAAATGCCCGAGGCCAGACGGGCATTCAGTTGGCCCAATACGCCAGTGGACACACAGCCCATTGCCCATGTGAGTGCTGCTGCGCCACCGATGCTGCTTATCACCGCGCAGCGGGACCCGTTGGTCGATCCGGAGATTAATTCGCAGGCCTTGGCGGCCCGCCTGAAGGCGGTGGGAGCGGAGGTCACAGTGGAGACCTTTGATGGCCCCTTCGGTCTGATGACGCACGCAAACATTGTGGCCACTCTATCCGATCGCTTTCGTTTTCTGGCGCCAACGATTGCCCGCATCAGTGCCTTTGTTGAGCGGGTAACGCGTTAGTGGTAAAAGTACGGTCTGCGCCGTGTCTGGCGATGGATTAATGATTTGGAGAGAACCCTATGCATCCGTTTCACTTGGCATTCCCAGTCGATGATCTGCAGAAAGCGCGCGAGTTTTACGGTGGTCTGCTCGGCTGCCCCGAGGGCCGAAGCTCCCCGGAATGGATTGACTTTAATCTCTACGGCCACCAGATCGTGGCGCATCTGGCCCAGGGAGAGGCCCAAAACGACATACACAACGATGTCGATGGCAAGCAGGTGCCGGTGCGGCATTTTGGGCTGGTGCTCTCCATGCCCGAGTGGGAGGCCATGGCCCAGAAACTGAAAGCTGCCGGGATCAAGTTTGTGATCGAACCCTATGTCCGCTTCAAAGGTGAAGTGGGCGAGCAGGCCACCATGTTCTTTCTGGACCCATCGGGCAATGCCATCGAATTTAAAGCCATGGCCAATCCGGACTATCTGTTTGCCAAATAAGCAGATGCGCTAAATGAAGCACACGGCGACTGGCCTGGCCAACGAGATTTCGATGATGTTGGCCCAGGGCCGCGCAGTGGTTCCCGAGCGCACGGTCACGCCGTTGGCCGGCGGCGGGAGTCTTTTCTGTATGCCGGCTACCGACGGCACGATCGCGATCGTGAAGGCGATTACCTACACCCCGGGCAATGCAGGCCTTGGTCGTGCGGCGATCCAGGGAGATGTGCTGGTCTTTGATGTGGCAAGCGGCAAGCGCTTGGCGTGCCTGGATGGCCCTACCTTAACGGCACAGCGTACGGCGGCGGTGTCACTGCTGGCGTACCAAACCTATGCCGCGCATCTCTCGGGGCCGGTGGCCATTATCGGGGCAGGAGTGCAAGGCAAGGCCCACTTAGAGGCATTCTGTGATGCGGGCTTTAAGGAGTTTTATATCGGTTCGAAGCGGATCGAATCGGCGGAAGCACTTGCGCGTCATGCGCAGCAGCGCGGAGTACACGCCCATGTGGTTGCCCATCCGCACGAGGCGATACACCATTGTCCGATCCTGATCTGCGCAACACCTGCACAGGCGATTGTGGTGGATCAAATTCCAGTGCGCGATACGTTTTTGTGCGCGGTGGGAAGCTTTACATCCGAGATGGCCGAAGTCGCCCCCGAGGTGGTCGTCTGGTTTTATGAGCACGGCCAGATTGTCTTGGACACCGATCACGCCCATCACGAAGCGGGTGACCTGATTCAAGCTGGGCTAAGCGGTCATCGTTTTGCCGCGCTCACCGATGGTCTACCGGATGCTGTTGCGGATTCGGGATCGGTTTTATTTAAGAGCTGTGGATGGGCCGGATGGGACCTGGCCGCCGCCCGCTATGCGATTCGTGCAATGACCTCTGGGTAGCGCTTGATTTTTATCAACGCCGATGGCGCAGGCATTCGTGATCGCCTCGAAACCCTCGGAATTTTGTTTACACTTAGCATTCGTTTGAGATCGTTCAAACACCGTCATCTGGTGCCCGATTAGTGCGGGTTAAACGGGAAGCTGGTGTGAATCCGGCGCTTTCCCCGAAACAGTGAGGGATGCAGTAATCGATTATGTGGCGCAGCGTCCAATGCGGTGCCACCAGCCACTGAGACCGCGGTCTTGGGAAGGCAATCGATTCGGGTGAGCTCATCGTGCGCCCCGTCCCAAGCCTGGATACCGGCCGTTGACGTTAACGTTTTTGGTCGTCCCGGGGTCAGGGCAGCCGGAAAGGTGGATGTTCATGCCGCAGCCGATTTCAAGCGCCACACGGGTTGTGGGTGCGCTTGCCCTTGCCGTATCCCAGGCCACGGCGCAGACGGTACCCACCGCGACCGTCGCGCGCAACGATGCGCTTCAGGTGGCCACACTCGACCCGGTCGTGGTCACCGCGAGCCGGTTTGAGGAGCCCCTATCGGATGTACCTGCATTTGTACAATTGATCACCAAAGAAGAGATCATGGAGGCGGGTTCATTCAGCATTGGCGAGATCGTGAGTCGAATTGCTAATGTGAACGTGCGTAGTCCCCAGGGCGGGCAGTTAGGAGTGCAATCCGATATAGATATTCGCGGATTCGGTGCAAGTGCGCGGGATAACACACTTATTTTGGTTGACGGTCTTCGGGTGAGTCCGATTGATTCGGGTTCGATTCGCTGGGAGTCTATTCCGCTTTCCGCGGTCGAACGCATCGAAATCATCCATGGCGGCGGAAGCGTTCAGTACGGGGATAAAGCGGTCGGAGGCGTGGTGAATATCGTCACACGTGATGCCCTGGGACCCGGCGTCTCTGCCGGATTAACTACAGGTAGTTTCGGTACGGTACTCGGCAGCATGTCATGGGTCGGTGAGTACGGCAGCACGATATCAAGAGTGGATGTCACTGGCGATCGCACAGACGGGTGGCGGGAAAATTCGGCTGCTTCGCAGACTTCCGTAAAAGGAGTTTTGTCCCAGCGTTTAGGTGGTTTCGATCGAGTTTTTCTGGAGGGAACCTACTCCACCCAGAATTTCCATACCCCTGGAGGGGTTGTGGGCGAAGTAAATGCCGGAGATCGAAGGGCCGCAAAGTTTAATAATGTGAATGAGCAAACGGCGAGTAACGGCAAGCGGGGAGTAATCGGCATTGAGCGCGCGTTAGGGAGTGATTGGCAGTTTGTGGCCGAACTTGCCTATAACGAGTCTTCGTCCATCCAAGACCGGCCGTATTACGCAAGCGATGGAAACGCCACCACAGCAGGCAAGCTGGTTTACGACAAATGGGCGTTTGACTTTACCCCCCGTATCAAGAGGGTCTGGAGCCCACAGACCAGATCTGTTATTGGTCTGGACTATCAGAGAGCGAAGGCGTTTTATTCCCCAGATACCGGCGACCGCCAACATGCAACCATTGATAACAGAGCAATTTACTTTTCTCACGTCCATCAAGTTGCCAGCGATATTGATGTGAGTGGAGGGGTGCGACGGCAGGTCCAGAAAGCCAGTGCGTATGACAAGTATGGAGCGACGATCACTACAGCCGATAAAGAGCAGGATGCGAATGCGGCAGATCTGGCAATCACCTACCGATTTGGCGAGTTTCGACCTAACAAGATCTACGCCAGGGTAAATCGCTCCTATCGGTTCGCGAACACTGATGAATATTGGGGATGTAACTATGATGCATTTTGGAATTGTGTTCGCACCTATAAGGGCATCTTGCGACCGCAACTAGCGCAGACCTATGACCTTGGAGGGTCGTGGAGCTTGATGGAGGGCACTGTCGCCTCCGCCTCTTTGTTTCACGTGGTCACGACCGATGAGATTCGCTATAAGTATGCGGAAGACGCCAACATTAACGCCCCCAAAATTCGACGGATTGGAGGTGAGTTTTCCGTTCAGTACCCGTTTTCAAAGACGTTATCGGTTCGTGTGATGTCAGTTGTCCAGCAAGCGGAGTACCTGGCCGGGGTCTACGAGGGAAAGGAGGTTCCATTGGTTCCGCAATGGATCGCTGGCGCGGGGCTACGATATATTTTTGCGCCCACCATGATCGGTAATGTAAGCGCCCGGTATACCTCGCGACAGCGCTATATGGATGATGATGACAATACCAAGAATCGAATGCCTTCGTATGTGCTGGTAGATCTTGGTGTTAGCCATACGAGCAAGGCCTGGGAATTTGGTGTTCAGGTAAAAAACCTCACCAATGAGAAGTACGCGACCTATGGTGGCTACGGATTCATTACCACCAGCACCGGATCCCGGAACTCTTATTTCTATTACCCTGGGGACCCGCGAACCGTCTGGTTATCGGCGAGGTTCACCTTTTAATAGGTCATGAACGTCACCCGGGCGGTTACGATTTAATGTAAATGCTGACTGGGCTGCTCGGCCACATCGGGCAGTTCAGCATGCACCATCTCGCCATCGGCATTGGGGTAGAGTGGGGCGCCGCAGTCATCGCAGTATTCCATGGGCAGGCGCTGGCGCAGCATCGAAATGTGTTGGATGCCACTTTCTTTTAACGTGGTCTCGATTTCCTCGGCGACATCGCTCATTTCATCTTCTGCACCGAGCAGCGGCCAGACCACGCCATGGATGACTTCCTCTTCATCGCCCACCGCAAAACCGACACGGAACTCCTCGAGCTGGCGGTTGTAGCATCCGCCCACCACGGCCGTGAGCACGTTGGTGGATACGCCAAGCGTGGTGGCAAGAAACGCCACCGATGCACGAATGGAAAACGGCCGTGCCGATCGATCGGCATCCCGGCAGGCCACGTAATAGGCACGCGGCAGCATGCCCTCAAAGGCGCAGGCGGGCAGCAATGGTGCGAGAACCTTTTGGCTTTCCTCGATCCAGCTCTTCATGACCTGGTCGCGGGGGGCATCGCCTGATTGCCAACGGAAGATGGCCTCGCCCTTGGGCACGGACACCGCACCAATGATGTAACGCTGATCGGCCAGGAACTGGGCGGTCTCTTTCAGTTGTGCGGGGTCGACCTTTAATACGCCATCGGCGATGGTCTTGGTGAGTTGTTGGCGAAACTCGGCGGTATCGCAAAAGGTCTCGGGGAGCTGATCGGGCGAATAGAAATAGTTGGCCAGGGTCAGGTCCACGTTGGGTGTGAAGACCACATTGGCCAAGGCCTGTGTGGTGGCCTTGACCACGGCCGGCGGAATCGGTCGGGTGGGCAAGGGCATGCGCGACCAGGCCAGCACCGGTGCGGCAAACAGCAGCACATCCCGATCACCGTCCGAGGTGGGCGTGATCGCATGTTCCACCCGGCCCTCGATTGCATCGGCCAGTTCTTCATAGGCGCGGGACTCCCGATCTGCAAGGCGATCCAATGCTGCGTTTAACGATCCTTCATCGCCTTGTTTGAGCAGATTCTCAATCTCGCGCTCAAGCTTTGCTTCCCAGAAGTGGTCTTCGGCACGGCTGCCGGATTGGGCCAACCCTTCGGCCAACTCCACCAGGAGATCGGCTTCGCGCGAGGCGCGACCACGGCGGGATGACGGGGATTTCTTCATGATGAGCCCAGTAGTAATGATTCAGTTCGCAAGGACGCATTTTACAGCGTGGGGGGTAGGACCGTAGACCACACGCCGTGCGGGTATGATCCTCACCGATGATGATGTCTGGCCATCCTGCTGCGATTTTCTTTGCCGGTCTTGGTGCGGTGCTGTTCTCGGCCAAGGCGGTGGTGGTGAAACTGTCTTACCAACATGGGTCGGATGCGGCCACGGTGTTGGCATTGCGCATGGTGCTGGCCATGCCGTTTTTCTGGGCGGCGGTCTGGTGGGAGGCGCGCCGCCGCGCGCCTCGGCCAATTTCTGCCGCCGATCGGCGCTCACTCGTGGTGCTCGGATTTGTCGGGTACTACATTTCAAGCTATCTCGACTTCTGGGGCCTGGAGTACATCTCGGTTGGCCTGGAGCGGATCATTCTGTATCTGAATCCCACACTCGTGCTGGTGATCTCGGCGGTATTTCTTCGCAAGGCCATCCGCCCAATCCAGTGGTGGGCTATGGGCGTGGCCTATGCAGGTGTGCTGGTGGTGTTTGGTCACGACATACAGATGGAGTCCGGGGCGCATGTCGCGCTCGGTGGTCTGCTGGTGTTTTTGTGTGCGCTGACCTATGCGATCTACCTGATCATGGCCGGCGAAGTCGTGAGCCGTGTGGGCAGTATTCGCACGGTGGCGTATGCCAGCACATCGGCCATGGTGTTTTGTGTGCTGCATGCATTGATGGCCAATCCGGCCGCGCTGATCACGCAGCCGATCGATGTCTATGGTTTGGCATTCTTTAACGCCACTTTGTGCACGTTTGTGCCGATGCTCTTGGTGATGATTGCCGTGAACCGGGTGGGATCAAGCCTGACCGCGCAGGCCGGGGCCGTGGGCCCGGTGGCCACGGTCTACCTGGGCTGGTATTTCCTGGGCGAGCCGATCACCATGATTCAGATCCTGGGCATGGTGATCGTGCTGGTGAGTGTGGCGATGTTGTTGCGCGTTAATACGCCTGGTAGACCTTCGCAGATCCATCCTGATTAACCAGCATCACGTTGTACGGGTCTTTGCGCCCGCCGTACTCTGGGCCATCCATGCCCGGGGATCCCACGGGCATGTTGGGCACCGATAAACCAACGGCCTTGGGTTTTTCCTGGAGCAAGCGGCGAATCTCCCGGGCCGGCACATGACCTTCGAGCACATAGCCATTCACTTTGGCGGTGTGGCAGGAGCCGTATTTTTCCGGCATGCCCAATTTCTTGCGCATGGCCGTGTTGCCGGTGTCGTAGGTTTTGATCTGAAAGCCGTTGGCTTCCAGATGCTTGATCCAGTCGTTACAACACCCGCAGGTGGGCGATTTCCAGACTTCCACCATCGCCGCCGTGGGCGCCGCCATCAGGCCCGAACCCAGGGGCAGTCCAAACAGCCCCGCGATGGCGAGTAAGAGAAGTCTCATTTATGCCGCCATCAGTTCCCGCAGCACATAAGGCAGGATGCCGCCGTGTTTGTAGTAATCGACCTCGATCGGAGTATCGATTCGGCAGAGCACGGTGACATTCTGTTTGCTGCCATCTTTGCGGGTAATGACTAGGGTCAGATCCTGCTGTGGCGAGAGCTGATCCGGAATGGCCACATCAAAGGTTTCACTGCCCTCAAGCTTTAGGCTCTGTGCACTGTCGGCCCCTTTGAACTGCAGCGGCAATACGCCCATGCCCACCAGGTTAGAGCGGTGAATGCGCTCGTAGCTCTTGGCCACCACCACCTTGACGCCGAGCAACTGGGTGCCCTTGGCGGCCCAGTCACGCGACGAGCCGGTCCCGTATTCCTCGCCACCGATCACCACGGTGGGAACGCCTGCGCCTTGGTATTTCATGGCGGCGTCGTAAATGAACATCTTTTCACCGCTCGGTTGGAACAGGGTTAATCCGCCTTCTTCACGCGTGCCATCGGCCTTGGGGGGCAGCATCAGGTTTTTAATCCGAACGTTGGCAAAGGTGCCGCGCATCATTACATCGTGATTGCCGCGACGGGAACCATAGGAGTTGAAGTCGGCCTTGGTCACACCGTTGTCTAACAGGAACTTGCCTCCGGGTGAGGCTTCCTTGATCGAGCCGGCCGGCGAAATATGGTCGGTGGTGACCGAGTCGCCCAGAATCATCAACGCGCGCGCACCGGAGATGGACCCCGTGGCCTTGGGGGTCATGGAGAAGCCATCAAAGAACGGGGGCTTGGCGATGTAAGTGGATTTGGGCCAATCGTAGACCTGACCGGTAGTGCCCTTGATGTTGTTCCATAGATGGTGATCTTTGGTCAGATCGCCATATAGACGTTGGAAGGTGGCCGCATCCATCGCGTAGCCCATCACGGCCGCAATCTCCTGGCTTGATGGCCAGATGTCTTTCAGATACACCGGACCACTCTTGCCCTGACCCAAGGGCTCTTTGGCCAGGTCCTTGAGCACGGTGCCCGCAATCGCATAGGCAACCACCAGCGGGGGCGAAGCCAGGAAGTTGGCGCGCAGGTTCGGGTGAATACGGGCCTCGAAGTTGCGGTTGCCAGAGAGCACGGCGGCGCAGACCAGATCTTCTTTCACAATCGCATCGTTGAACTCGGGGCGCAGATCACCGGCATTACCAATACAGGTGGTGCAGCCGTATGCAGCCACGGCAAAACCGAGCTGCTCGAGATAGGGCAGAAGGCCCGCCTTGGTCAGGTACTCGGTGACCACGCGACTGCCGGGGGCCAGTGAGGTTTTGATGTGGGACTTGACGGTCAAGCCTTTTTCCACTGCCTTCTTGGCCAGAAGACCGGCCGCGAGCAACACACCGGGGTTGGAGGTGTTGGTGCACGAGGTGATCGCGGCAATCAACACATCGCCGCTTCCGATTTCGACATCACCGGCCTTTACGCGCTTTGAGAGTGCAACGGCGGGTTGGGCGAAACCATTCTCGGCCACGGGTTTGGAGAAGAGTTCGGCAAACGACTGCTTCATGCTGGCGAGCTCAATGCGATCCTGCGGACGCTTGGGGCCGGCAAGGGATGGCTTGATCGAGCTCAGATCGAGCGACAGTGTCTTGGTGTAATCGATCTGACCGGCCTTGGGAATGCCAAAGAGGTCTTGCGCTTTGAAATAGGCCTCGAACGCTTCGACTTCATCTTTGGTGCGGCCCGTGGCGCGCATGAAGTCGACGGTGACCGCATCGACCGGGAAAAAGCCCATGGTGGCGCCGTATTCCGGAGCCATATTGGCGATCGTGGCGCGATCAGGCAATGAAAGCGATGCCGTGCCCTCGCCAAAAAACTCGACAAATTTACCGACCACTTTTTCTTTGCGCAGCATCTCGGTGATGGTGAGCACCAAGTCGGTGGCGGTGCAGCCCTCTGGCAATTTGCCCGTCAGATTTACGCCGACCACATCGGGTGTTAGGAAATACACGGGCTGGCCCAACATGCCCGCTTCGGCCTCAATGCCACCCACGCCCCAGCCCACCACGCCAATGCCATTGATCATGGTGGTGTGACTGTCGGTGCCCACTAGGGTGTCGGGATAGTGAATGCCGTCCTTGTTGTGCACGCCGCGGGCCAGGTATTCCAGGTTCACCTGGTGCACGATACCGATGCCGGGGGGCACGACTTTAAAGGTGTCAAAGGCCTGCATGCCCCATTTCATGAACTGATAACGCTCTTCGTTGCGTTGAAACTCGAGTTTCATGTTCAGATCGAGCGCATCTTTTTTGCCGTAGTGATCAATCATCACCGAGTGATCCACCACTAAATCCACCGGCACCAGGGGCTCAATCACCTTGGGGTTCTTGCCCATGTCGTGGGCGATGTTGCGCATCGCGGCCAGATCGGCCAGGAGCGGTACGCCGGTGAAATCCTGCAGTACCACGCGGGCCACCACAAACGGAATTTCGTCCACACGCTGTGCAGTGGGACCCCAGTTGGCGAGCTGCTTCACATGGGCTTCCGTTACCTTCTTGCCGTCGCAGTTGCGCAGGACTGACTCCAGCACAATCCGAATCGACACCGGAAGACGGGAGACCTTGGCCACGCCGGCCTGTTCAAGGGCGGGCAGGCTGTAAAACTTTCCAGACTTTCCGGAGGCGGTTTTAAATTCCTGAAGGCTGTTGTGGAGGTTGTGTGGCATGGTGAAAGCTCCCTGTTGAAAATAGGTTGGCGCGCACGTGAATGGCGCTGCTCGTTTTTATAACGTCTGACCGAATTTTAGACTGTTAGGTCTGAAAAAATGCCCGTTCAGCGGACTCTGGAATCGGGCGGCCCGCGGCGTGGGCCTGCTGCAGGATCGTCCAGAAATACCGGTAACTGGCGCGATCGTGCAGGAGTCCCTGATCCGCGATTGGTCCCCAGTCGGCCGCCTGCGCGGCCAGAAGAATTCGGCTGGCATCGGCAATCTGCGCCACGCTGGGGGTGAACACGGACAGGATCTGGCTCACCTGATTGGGATGGATGCTCCACATGCGGGTAAAGCCAAACTCGTCCTTGGCCCGCTGCGCGTCGGCGGCGGCTTGCGTGGCCGAGGCGTAGTCGGTCGTGGGATTGTGGGTGGCGATCTTGCCGTGTGCATGGCAGGCGGCAGCGATATCGCATTTGGCCCGTCGCATCAGCGGATGGTCGAACTGGCCGGGGCTTTTCATCGCAGTGGCTGGAATGGCGCCGTGATGACTGCTGGTGAAGTCCATCTGCCCAAAGGCGATGAACTTGACGTGCGGATGTTCGGCGATCTGAAAGACCTCGTGCAGGGCGGCTTCATCCTCGATCAACACCTGCACATCCGGCACCGATGGCCGGCCCAGTCGATGGCACTCCTGCGCGATCCAGGCGATCGCCTGATCAAGTTGCGCGCGGCCGGAGATCTTGGGCAGTGTGATGTAGGCTAGGCCCGGGGGATTGGCCGCCAAAAGGATGGTCACATCGGAGGCAAAGGCGGCATGATCCGCCGGGTGCACTCGGCAACCGACCCGGTAGGTCACCGGGCGCGGCTCGGCCAGAATGCCGGCTAAACGCCTGGCCATCTGGGCTTCGGCACCCGCAGATGCCCCGTCTTCCAGATCCGCGGTGACGTCAAACGCACCGCGCAGGTCCTGCTGCAAGGCGAGCGCCTTGCGCAGTTTTTTCTCGTCGCCCGCGTAGTGCTCGCAGGCAGGAATCGGGAGTTGGCCGGCGCTGCTCCCGACACCGCTATGCAAGACGATGTCGGGGTGCAGTGGCAAAGGCATCGACCGTCGCCCGCGCCTTAGCCGAGCAGATGCTTCACGCCGTCGCGCTCTTCGAGCAGTTCATTCAGGGTGAAGTTCATGCGCTCGCGTGAGAAGGCGTCCACGTCCAACCCCTGCACGATCTGATACTCGCCATTGGCGCAGGTGACGGGGTAGCCATAAATGATGTCCTGGGGAATATCGTAGGAGCCATCGGATGGGATGCCCATGGTGACCCACTTGCCATTGGTGCCCAGCACCCAGTCGCGAATGTGATCGATGGCGGCATTGGCGGCCGAGGCCGCCGACGACAGGCCGCGCGCCTCGATGATGGCCGCGCCGCGCTTGCCGACGGTGGGCAGGAACACGTCTTTATTCCATGCGTCGTCGTTGATCATGGCTTTCACGCTCTGGCCTGCGATCGTGGCGAAACGATAATCGGGGTACATGGTGGGGCTGTGATTGCCCCAGACCACCAGCTTTTCGATGCTGCCCACGGCCTTGCCGGTCTTGGCGGCAAGCTGGGACAGCGCGCGGTTGTGATCCAGGCGCAGCATGGCGGTGAAGTTCTTTTTGGGCAGGTCGGGCGCCGACTTCATGGCGATATACGCATTCGTGTTCGCAGGGTTGCCCACCACGAGCACCTTGACGGTGCGTTTGGCCACGGCATTTAAGGCCTTGCCCTGGGCGGTAAAGATCTGGGCGTTGGCCGACAACAGGTCTTTGCGCTCCATGCCGGGGCCGCGCGGCCGCGCTCCGACGAGCAGGGCCACGTCGATGTCTTTGAAGGCGGTCATCGGATCGCTGTGGGCCGACATCCCAGCCAGCAGCGGGAAGGCGCAGTCGTCGATCTCCATCATCACGCCTTTGAGGGCTTTCTGAGCTTTTTCGTCGGGAATTTCTAGTAGTTGCAGGATCACCGGCTGGTCTTTGCCGAGCAGGTCACCGTTGGCAATGCGGAACAAAAGGCTGTAGCCGATCTGGCCTGCGGCACCGGTCACGGCGACGCGCATGGGGGTTTTCAAAGCACTCACGAAAGCTCCTTGGGAAAGAGTCAAGTTTTGGATGACAGAACCGGGACTTCGAACGAGAGTTTAGGGTTCACCCTAGGCGGTGTCAAAAAGGGCTCTTATAATTGCGCAAAGCAAAAATAAGCTGGGCAATTCTTCAGGGGGATTTAATGAGCGAGCTCGCCAAAAAGTCGCGTCCGCAGTTTCGTAACATCCACATCACCCAGATTCTTCACTATCGGCTTCCGGCCGCGGGAATCATGTCGATTCTTCACCGTGTCAGCGGTGCCGGCATGTTCTTCACCCTTCCGCTCATCATCTGGATTTTTGATCTCAGCCTGACCTCGGAGCTCAGCTACGCCCAATTGGTCGAGCTGACCTCGTCGCCGCTGATGAAGATCGTGCTCTGCGGACTGGCCTGGGCCTTTCTGCACCACCTGTTTGCCGGCATTCGCCACCTGGTCAGTGATCTGCACATCGGGCTCACCAAAGAGCAGAGCGCCAAGTGGGGAAGCGGTGTGATGGTCGTGGCGCTGGCACTGTCGGTGCTGGCCTGGCTGAAAATTTTCGGGGTGTTTTAAATCATGTCGACAGCGAACAATATTGGACCGAAGCGTGTAGTGGTCGGGGCCCATTACGGCCTGCGGGATTGGTTGGCCCAACGGGTCACGGCCGTGGTGATCGGGGTGTACGCCGTGGTGCTGTTCATCTCGGCGTTGTTGGCCAGTGAGCCCGGTTACGGGGGCTGGGCGGGGATTTTTGCGGCCACCTGGATGAAGGTGCTCACCTTGCTCGCCTTAATGGCATTGATCTATCACGCCTGGGTTGGTGTGCGCGACATCTGGATGGATTACGTCAAGCCCGTGGGTGTGCGTCTGGCGCTGCAGATTTTCACGATCCTATGGCTGGTGGGATGCGGCGTGTGGGCAGTTCAAATTCTCTGGAGGGTGTAAGCCGTGGCGCAAGTTCTTTCCAATCAGACCAGCAGCCTGCCGCGACGTAAATTTGATGCCGTGATCGTGGGCGCCGGTGGCGCCGGAATGCGGTGTTCGCTGCAACTGGCCGAAGCCGGACTCAATGTGGCGGTGCTTTCTAAAGTGTTTCCGACGCGCTCGCACACGGTGGCCGCGCAGGGCGGAATCGGCGCATCGCTGGGCAACATGAGCGATGACAACTGGTATTGGCACATGTTCGACACGGTGAAGGGGTCGGACTATCTCGGTGACCAGGACGCCATTGAATTCATGTGCCGCGAGGCCCCCAAGGTGGTCTATGAGTTAGAGCATTTTGGGATGCCCTTTGACCGCAATCCGGACGGCACGATTTATCAGCGTCCGTTTGGCGGACACACCGCTAATTTCGGTGAAAAGCCCGTGCAGCGCGCCTGTGCGGCGGCCGACCGTACCGGCCACGCACTCCTGCATACCTTGTATCAGCGCAATGTGCGGGCCCGCACCCAGTTCTTTGTGGAGTGGATGGCGCTGGACATCATTCGCAATGCCGAAGGCGACTGCGTGGGCGTGGTGGCCCTGGAAATGGAAACCGGCGAGGTCATGATTCTGGAAGCCAAGGTCACGGTGTTTGCCACCGGTGGTGCCGGCCGCATCTGGGCCGCATCCACCAACGCATTCATCAACACAGGCGATGGCATGGGCATGGCCGCGCGTGCAGGTATTCCTCTGGAAGACATGGAGTTCTGGCAGTTCCACCCCACGGGCGTGGCCGGTGCCGGTGTGCTCGTGACCGAAGGGGTGCGTGGCGAAGGCGGTATTTTGCTTAACTGCAATGGCGAGCGCTTTATGGAGCGCTACGCGCCCACGCTAAAGGATCTCGCACCGCGCGACTTTGTCTCGCGCTCCATGGATCAGGAGATCAAGGAAGGCCGTGGGTGTGGCCCGAACAAGGATCACGTGCTGCTCAAGCTCGATCATTTGGGCGCCGACAAGATCATGAAAAAACTCCCGTCGATCCGCGAGATTGCGATCAAGTTCGCCAACGTGGATCCGATCAAAGAGCCCATTCCGGTGGTGCCCACCATTCACTATCAGATGGGCGGCATTCCAACCAACATCCATGGCCAAGTGGTCATTCCCAAAAACGGCAATCCGAACACGATTCTCAATGGGCTCTATGCGATCGGGGAGTGCGCCTGCGTGTCGGTCCACGGCGCGAACCGCCTGGGCACAAACTCACTGCTCGATCTGGTGGTGTTTGGCCGCGCCGCGGGCAACCACATCGTGGGCCAGAACTTCAAAGCCCAGTCCCACCGCGAGCTGCCAGCCAATGCCGCCGACGTGTCGCTGTCACGTCTGGCCAAACTGGAGGGCTCCACCTCGGGTGAGCGTGTTCAAGAGGTTGCGCAGAACATTCGAAACACTATGCAGCACTACTGTGGCGTGTTCCGCACATCCGATCTGCTCAAAGAGGGCGCCAAGAAGATTCTCGAGATCAATGAGCAGGTCAAGAAGGTCCACGTGGCCGATAAGTCGAAGGTGTTCAACACGGCCCGCATTGAAGCACTCGAGTTGGATAACCTGATTGAGACCGCCAAGGCCACCATTGTGTCGGCCGAGGCCCGCACCGAAAGCCGTGGCGCACATGCCCATCGCGACTTTCCTGAGCGCGATGATGCTAACTGGATGCGCCACTCCCTGTGGTACTCCGAGGGCAACCGGTTGGATTACAAACCGGTCAACCTCAAACCGCTTACTGTTGAAACCTTTGTGCCCAAGAAGAGGACATTCTGATCATGGCTTCTCGCAGCGTTCGTTTCTCGATCTACCGTTACGATCCGGACAAGGACTCCAAGCCCTACATGCAGGATCTCACGGTGGAACTCAAAGACACCGACAAGATGTTGCTCGATGCGCTGATGCGCATCAAAAGCGATGCGGACGATTCGTTGTCGTTTCGCCGTTCGTGCCGGGAGGGCGTGTGTGGCTCCGACGCGATGAACATCAACGGCAAGAATGGGCTCGCATGCACCACCAATCTGCGCGACCTAAAAGAGCCCATCGTCTTGCGTCCGCTCCCGGGTCTGCCGGTGGTGCGTGACCTGATCGTGGACATGACGCATTTCTTTAAGCAGTACCACTCGATCAAGCCCTTCCTGATCAACGACACACCGCCACCCGAGAAAGAGCGTCTGCAGTCACCCGAAGAGCGTGAAGAATTGGATGGCCTGTATGAGTGCATTCTGTGTGCCTGCTGCTCCACGAGCTGCCCGTCGTTCTGGTGGAACCCGGATAAGTTTGTTGGCCCGGCCGGTCTGCTGCAGGCATATCGGTTTATTGCCGATTCACGCGACCAGGCCACCAGCGAGCGGCTCGACAATCTGGAAGACCCCTATCGTCTGTTCCGCTGCCACACCATCATGAACTGTGTGGACGTCTGCCCGAAGGGTCTGAATCCCACTAAAGCCATTGGCAAGATTAAAGAGCTGATGGTGCGCAGGACCGTCTAATGCTGCAGTCGTCGCGCGAACCCGCCCCGGCGGGTGGCACTCTTCAGGCGGAGGTGGCACGCCGGCTGAAGTGGCGTGCGCGACGTGGCATGTTGGAAAATGATCTGTTGTTAGAGCGTTTCTTTGAGCAGTGGGAAGGGCGCCTGACCGAGTCCGATCACAGTGGCCTGGCCCAGTTGCTGGACCTCTCGGATAACGATCTGTTGAATCTACTGGTGGGCACCGAGTCGCCAAGCGGCGAACTGGATTGTCCCGAGGTGCACGCGGTGCTGGACAAGATTCGCACCGACCCATCGTAATGCATTGCTCGAAAGGAACTGACCATGTCGACTGATCCAAAAGCCACGCTGTCGTTTTCCGATGGAACGCCATCGGTCGAATTTCCGATTCTGAAAGGGACTGTGGGCCCGGATGTGGTGGACATTCGCAAGCTTTATGGGGCGACCGGTAAGTTCACCTATGACTCGGGTTTTCTGTCCACGGCCTCATGTCAGTCGACCATCACCTACATTGATGGGGATAAAGGGGAGCTGCTGTATCGCGGCTATCCGATCCAGGATCTGGCCGTGCACTGCGACTTTCTGGAAACCTGTTATCTGCTCTATTACGGTGATCTGCCCAATGCCGTGCAAAAGGCCGAGTTTCAGGAACTGGTCATGCACCACACGATGGTCCATGAGCAGATGCAGTTTTTCTTGCGCGGGTTCCGACGCGATGCCCACCCGATGGCGATCCTGACCGGGATGATCGGGGCCATGTCGGCGTTTTATCCCGACAGCATGGACATTAATTCTGCCGAGCAGCAGGACATCTCTGCGATCCGATTGATCGCCAAGATGCCCACCCTGGTGGCGCTCTCGTATAAGTACAGCATCGGCCAGCCGATCATCTATCCGCAAAATGATCTGGGCTATACCGGCAACTTCATGCGCATGATGTTTGCCACGCCCTGCGAGCCGTATAAGTTAAATGACGTGCTGGTGCGGGCGATGGATCGGATTTTTATTCTTCATGCCGATCACGAACAGAACGCGTCGACCTCCACCGTGCGTCTGTGCGGCTCATCGGGCACGAGCCCGTTTGCGGCTATTGCGGCGGGCATTGCCTGCCTGTGGGGTCCGGCCCACGGTGGGGCCAATGAGGCCTGCCTGAACATGCTCGAAGACCTGAATGCTAATGGCGGTGTGGCCAAGGTGGGCGAGTTCATGGAGAAAGTAAAAGATAAGAACTCTGGCGTACGCCTGATGGGCTTTGGCCATCGGGTCTACAAGAACTTTGATCCGCGGGCCAAGCTGATGCAGGAGACCTGTAAAGAAGTGCTTGACGAACTGGGCCTGCAAAACGATCCGATTTTTAAGCTGGCCATGGCCCTGGAGAAAATCGCGCTGGAAGACGATTACTTCGTGTCCCGAAAACTCTATCCGAACGTGGATTTCTACTCCGGCATTGTGCAGCGCGCCTTAGGCATCCCCACGGATGCGTTTACCTGCATATTTGCCCTGGCCCGAACCATCGGTTGGATCAGTCAGTGGAAGGAAATGATCACGGATCCGGAGTACAAGATTGGCCGCCCCCGTCAGTTGTATGTGGGGGCGACATCGCGTTCGGTAAAACCGGTCGCCAAGCGGTAAACAGAGGATAGGGGGCGTGAGACCCCCTTTTTTTATCGGAGGAGCAGTGGTAACCTGCGTGGGCGTTGCAGTTCGCTTCAGGGGAACTGGAACAAAGCGATCCGTTGACGGGTGAAGCCCGAACGCGGAAGGTTAGACCTGCATCATTTCAGGCCGAAAGCCTAGAAGGGTGAAGCATCATGATGAAGAGCTATCAGCTCAACTCGTACCTGTTTGGCGCCAACGCGCCCTATGTGGAAGAGCTCTACGAGGCCTACCTCGATAACCCGGGCTCGGTGTCAGACAAATGGCGCCACTACTTTGAACAGTTACAGATTCTGCCGGCCACCGATGGGTCGGAGACCAGCCGTGATGTGGCCCATGCGCCGATAATCGAATCCTTTGCCCAGCGCGCGAAAGCCAATGCATTTCTGCCGCGCGTGGCCGAGCGTGACCTATCGATTGCCCGCAAGCAGGTCCATGTCCAGTCGATCATCGCGGCCTACCGCTTTCTGGGCACTAAGTGGGCGGATCTGGACCCGCTCAAACGCCAGGAGCGGCCCTCGATCCCCGAATTAGAGCCGGGGTTTTATGATCTGACCGAGTCCGATCTCGATATCACGTTTCGGGCCGACAACCTGTATTTCGGTCAGGAGCAAATGACCCTGCGCGAGATCATCAAAGGTCTGCGCGACACCTATTGCAGCACGATAGGCGCGGAGTACATGTACATCGCCGATCCGGCCGAAAAGCGTTGGTTCCAGCAACGATTAGAGCCGATCCGCTCCACACCGCAGTTCTCGCCTGAAAAGAAAAAACGCATTCTGTCCAAGATCACTGCGGCCGAGGGGCTGGAGCGTTTTCTGCACACCAAGTATGTGGGACAAAAACGTTTTTCATTAGAGGGCGGTGAGTCCTTTATTGCGTCGATGGATGAGATCATCCAGCGCTGTGGAGAGCTTGGTGCTCAAGAGATTGTGATCGGCATGGCCCACCGTGGCCGACTGAATGTGCTGGTCAACACCCTGGGCAAGATTCCAAAGGAACTCTTCTCTGAATTTGAAGGCCATCATGCCGATGACCTTCCGGCCGGAGATGTGAAATATCACCAAGGCTTTTCCAGTGACATTTCCACACCGGGTGGCCCGGTACACTTGTCGCTTGCCTTTAACCCCTCGCACCTCGAGATCGTGAATCCGGTGGTGGAAGGGTCGGTGCGGGCACGCCAGGATCGCCGCGGCGACGAGCAGGGCAATCAGGTGGTGCCGATCCTGGTCCACGGCGATGCGGCCTTTGCCGGCCAGGGCGTGGTGATGGAGACATTGAACCTGGCCATGACCCGCGGTTACGGCACGGGCGGCACCATTCATTTGGTGATCAATAATCAGATCGGATTTACCACTTCCGATCCGCGTGATAGAGGATCCACCAGTTACTGCTCCGACGTGGTGAAGATGATCGATGCACCGGTGTTGCACGTCAATGGCGACGACCCGGAGGCGGTGGTGCTGGCCACGCAGATTGCGGTGGATTACCGCATGCAGTTCAATAAAGATGTGGTGGTGGACATTGTGTGCTTCCGCAAGCTCGGCCACAACGAGCAGGACACGCCATCGCTCACCCAGCCACTGATGTACAAAAAGATTGGCCAACATCCCGGCACGCGCAAGTTATATGCCGATCGCTTGGAAACCATTGGGGTCATTCGCATTGGCGAGGGCGATGAGATGGTCAAGGCTTATCGGGCCGATATGGAGGCCGGTACGAATCAATCTTCGCCGGTCATCTCCAACTACAAGGGCAAATACGCGGTCGACTGGTCGCCCTTTTTAGGCAAGAAATGGACCGATGACGCTGACACCTCGGTGCCCGCCGCCGAGATCAAACGGCTGTCGGAGCGGATCACCACCATTCCACCGAACTTTAAGGCGCACACTCTGGTGGAGAAGGTGATTGCAGATCGCCGGGCGATGGGCAGGGGCGAGATCAATCTGGATTGGGGGATGGGCGAGCACCTGGCCTATGCCTCACTGGTGGCCAGTGGCTACGCGGTGCGCATTACCGGCCAGGATGCCGGCCGCGGCACCTTCACGCACCGTCATGCCGTATTGCATGATCAGAACCGTGAGAAGTGGGATTCGGGCACCTATATTCCCTTGCAAAACGTCGCGCCCGGTCAGGCACCATTTCTGGTCATCGACTCAGTACTCTCGGAAGAGGCCGTGCTGGGGTTTGAGTTTGGGTACTCCACCGCCGAGCCCAACTCCCTAGTGATCTGGGAAGGACAGTTCGGTGACTTCGTCAACGGGGCCCAGGTGGTGATCGATCAGTTTATTTCTTCCGGCGAAGTGAAGTGGGGCCGTCAGTCGGGCCTGGTGATGTTGTTGCCGCACGGCTATGAAGGGCAGGGGCCGGAGCATTCGTCCGCACGCCCCGAGCGTTTTCTGCAGTTGTGTGCCGACACCAATATGCAGGTGGTCCAACCCACCACGGCCGCACAGATTTTCCACGTCCTTCGCCGGCAAATGATCCGTCCGTTCCGCAAACCCCTGGTGGTGTTATCTCCCAAGTCGCTGCTGCGTAACAAAGACGCGGGCTCGCCGCTGGAGGCGCTCACCCGTGGTGGATTCCAAACCGTCATTGGCGAGGTGGATAAGGCCATCGAGGCCAAGAAGGTCACTCGTGTGCTGGCCTGTTCCGGCAAGGTCTACTACGAACTGGTCAATGCACGACGCGATCGTAAGGCCGGTGACGTGGCGATCCTGCGGGTCGAGCAGCTCTATCCATTCCCGCACAAGGCCTTTGCCGCCGAGTTGAAGAAGTTCCCGAATGCCACCGAGGTGATCTGGGTGCAGGATGAGCCGCAGAACCAAGGCTACTGGTTCCAGATTCAGCACAACATTCTGGAGAACATGCTGCCCGGACAAAAGCTTGCCTATGCCGGGCGCCCGGCCTCGGCCTCGCCGGCGGTGGGATATCTGGAAAAACACGTGGCCCAGTTGAAGGATCTGATCAACACGGCCTTTGGCAAGGTTAAGGGATTTGTTCACACCAAATAAAACATAAGAACGCAGAGAGACGACAATGGCTATTCATGATGTAAAAGTTCCGCAGTTATCGGAATCGGTTGCCGAGGCAACGCTGTTGCAGTGGAAGAAGAAACCCGGCGATGCAGTGGCCGCCGATGAGATCCTGATTGAAATCGAGACCGATAAGGTCGTGCTCGAAGTGCCGGCACCTGCAGCGGGCGTAATGTCCGAGATTGTGAAAGGCGATGGCGGCACCGTGGTCTCCGGCGAGGTGATCGCCAAGATCGATACCGAGGCCAAGGCAGGCGCAGGAGCAGCACCTGCGGCTGCACCAGCGAAGACCGGACCCGCCGTGGTTCCGGCTGCGGCTGCGCCCACTCCGGCGGCACCCGTATCGGTGCCCCGTGCAGGTGCCGCGATTGCAATGCCCTCGGCCGCCAAGCTCATGGCCGAGACCGGCGTGGTTCCCGCACAAGGCACGGGCAAAGATGGCCGCATCACCAAGGCCGATGTCCTGGCCGCACAAAAGGCAGGCCCCGCTGCGGTCGCCGCCGCACCGGGCGCGGGGTTGCCGTCGGTGGCGCAATCGGCCGGATTGCCGCAGCCTGCGATGACCTTCGGGCCCGAAGCCCAGTTGGAAGGCCGCCCCGAGCAGCGTGTGCCCATGAGCCGACTGCGGGCGCGGGTGGCCGAACGTCTGCTTCAGTCGCAGGCGACCAATGCCATTCTGACCACCTTCAACGAGGTGAACATGGCGCCGCTGATGGCCCTGCGCAAGCAGTACGGCGAGCGTTTTGAAAAGGAACACGGCGTCAAACTCGGATTCATGTCCTTTTTTGTGAAGGCCGCGGTCGCCGCCTTGAAGAAATTCCCCGTGCTCAATGCCTCGGTGGATGGCAATGACATCGTGTACCACGGTTACTTTGATATTGGTATTGCAGTGGGGTCGCCCCGTGGTCTGGTGGTGCCGATTCTGCGCAATGCAGATCAGATGACCTTTGCCGACATCGAGAAAAAGATCGCCGAGTACGGCGTGAAGGCCCGTGATGGAAAGATCTCCATCGATGAGCTCACCGGCGGCACATTCTCGATTTCCAATGGCGGTATTTTTGGCTCGATGCTCTCGACCCCGATCATCAACCCGCCGCAGTCTGCCATCTTGGGCATTCATGCGACCAAGGATCGTCCGGTGGCCGAGAACGGGCAGGTCGTGATTCGCCCGATCAATTATCTGGCGATGTCCTATGACCATCGGATCATTGATGGACGTGAGGCGGTGCTGGGCTTGGTCACCATGAAAGAGGCCCTGGAAGATCCTGCCCGCTTACTGCTCGAAGTCTGATTAAGAAAGAGATTCGTTATGACGCAATACGATGTGGTGGTGATCGGTTCCGGCCCGGCGGGCTATATCGCGGCCGTGCGCGCAGCCCAGCTCGGATTGAAAACGGCCTGCGTGGAGAAATGGCGTAATCCCAATGGCGAGATGGCCTTGGGCGGCACCTGTTTGAACGTGGGCTGCATTCCATCGAAGGCCTTGCTCGCCTCGAGCGAAGAGTTTGAGAAGGCGAGTCATCACCTCGGCACGCATGGCATCAGCGTGAAGGGCGTGTCGATGGACATTGCCAAAATGATCAAACGCAAGGAAAGCATCGTGTCCAAGATGAGCAAGGGCATCGAGTTTCTTTTTCGAAAAAACAAGATCGTCTGGTTAAAAGGCCACGGCAAATTTGCGGGCCGAAATGATGTTGGAGTTTTGGTGGAGGTAGAGGGGGAGGAACCCGAGACGGTGGTGGCCAAGAACGTCATCATTGCCACGGGTTCAAATGCCCGCCATCTTCCGGGTCTCAAAGTCGACAATAAGATCGTCTGTGACAACGAAGGTGCGCTGGCATTTGATTCGGTTCCGGAGAAGCTCGGCGTGATTGGTGCCGGCGTGATTGGTCTGGAACTCGGCTCGGTGTGGCGGCGTCTCGGGTCCAGGGTCACGATTCTCGAGGCGCTGCCCACGTTTTTGGGCGCCTGTGACGATGCGGTTTCCAAAGAGGCCTTTAAACTCTTCACCGCGCAAGGACTCGATATCCATCTGGGTGTGAAGATCGGTGAGATCAAGGCCTCTGCGAAGGGGGTCAAGGTCGCCTACGCCGATAGCGATGGGAAATCTAAATCCCTCGATTGCGATCGCCTGATCGTCTCCATCGGTCGTACGCCGAACACGGCCAATCTTCAGTTGGATCAGGTGGGTCTGGTCGTGGATGAGCGCGGATTTATCCCGGTGGACGATGTCTGCCGTACAGCGGTGCCCGGGATTTATGCCGTGGGTGATGTGGTACGCGGCCCGATGCTGGCCCACAAGGGCGAAGACGAAGGCGTGATGGTAGCGGAACTCATCGCTGGCCAACACCCGCACATTGATTACGACTGCATCCCGTGGGTGATTTACACCTCGCCGGAGATCGCCTGGGTCGGCCGTACCGAGCAGCAGTTAAAAGCGGAAGGGCGTAAGTACAAGAGCGGACAGTTTCCGTTTGCGGCCAATGGCCGTGCCTTGGGCATGGATTCGACCGATGGATTTGTGAAGGTACTTGCCGATGAGGAGACCGAACAGATTCTGGGCGTGCACATTATTGGTATGGCGGCCTCGGACATGATTTCCGAGGCGGCGGTGGCCATGGAGTTTAAAGCCTCGGCCGAGGATATTGGGCGTATTTGTCACCCCCATCCGTCACTGTCCGAAGCAATGCGCGAGGCATCCCTGGCGATCTACAAGCGCGCTCTCAATATGTAAGGCGCCATGCAGCTGCCGCCGCGGGTCTCGGTTTACGACGCTTACCTAAAAGAGCTTGCGGAGCACGGGTTTCATGCAGACCCGGCGCAGTTGCAGGCGGCTGAGCGTTTAGAACACTGCGCTCAGGAGTGGGCCGACTACAAGGCCAAGCGTGGCGGCACGCTCAAAAAAATGATTTCCAAACCACCGCTGCCCCGGGGCATCTACCTGTGGGGTGGGGTAGGTCGCGGCAAAAGCCTGCTCATGGACTGCTTTTTCAAGCACGTGCCCTTAGAGCGCAAAGTCCGTTTGCATTTCCATGAGTTCATGCGGGCCACCCATCGGGAAATGCATGACCTGCGCGGCACTGAGAACCCGCTGGATGAGGTGGCCCAGCGGGTGGCACGGCGCTATCGCCTGATTTGTTTTGACGAGTTTCATGTCTCGGATATTGCTGACGCCATGATTCTAGAGCGATTGTTGCACGCTCTGTTTGACAGCCGGGTGGGGTTCATCATGACCTCGAACTATCATCCGGGCACCCTGTACCCGGATGGACTGCATCGGGATCGGGTGCTGCCGGCCATTGAACTGATCAAACAGCACATGGACATTCTTCAGGTGGATGGCGGTCAGGATTATCGGCAGTTTGAGCGCGACAGTGTGCGGGCCTATCTGTATCCGTTAAATGCCGCGACGGATCGGGAGATTCGCGACACCTTTGATCATCTCGCAACGATCGATTCGCGTGCCATGGGGGCGGCCTCTGCCGGTGGTGACACCGTGGTTGCCGCTTCTTCGGAAGTGAATGACAACCCGGTATTGCGGATTGAGGAGCGTGAGATTCGCGCCATTGCCCGCCACGGTCGGGTGATCTGGTTTGATTTCAAAACCTTGTGTGGCGGCCCGCGCTCTCAAAACGATTATCTGGAGCTCGCTCAGCAGTTTGATACCGTGGTGCTGTCGGGGGTGCCCAAGATGTCGGCGGCGATGTCATCCGAGGCGCGCCGCTTCACCTGGCTGGTGGATGTGCTCTACGATCATCGTGTGAAGTTGATTGTGTCGGCGGATGTTCCAGCGCAGGAGCTCTACACCGAAGGCATGCTGGCCAATGAATTCACCCGCACGGTGAGCCGACTGGTGGAAATGCGTTCCACCGACTACATGGAATCGGCGGCGCGGGAAACCCAGACCCACTTCACCGAGCGCTGACTAAAAACCCGGCATTGCGGAAATCTGGTTTGCCGTAGCGCAGGGGTTGCTGTTGCAAGGTGAGCACCTGGCCGCCGGCGGCTTCCACGATGGCCTGACCGGCGCAGGTGTCCCACTCCATGGTCGGGCCGCGGCGCATATAGACATCGGCCTGGCCTTCGGCGATTCGGCCAAACTTGAGCGCCGAGCCCAGATGATCCCGACGCGTAAAGGTTTCGCCCTCCGGAAACGCCACGCTACGCCGACTCGAGATCAACACGCCACCGTCGGCGGGCCGTGTACGACACCGGATCCGTACCCAGTCCGAGTCGGCGGATTTACGCTCTGACGGCATGCCGGCACCACCGCGATACAAGACCTTATGCAGTGGCCCGTACAGCAGGCCAAATACCGCGCGATGGTTCACCACCAGGCCAAGATTGATACTGAATTCACCGGTCCGGGCAATGAATTCCTTGGTCCCGTCCAACGGATCGAGCAGCCACCATGGCGCATCGGGACTGAGGCTCCCGGCCCGCTCCTTGGAAAACCCGTGATGGACACTGTCTTCTTCTGAGATCACTGGCCAGTCCGGTGTGACCCGACGCAGAGCCCCCACCAACAGGTCGTGACTGGCCAGATCGGCGGTCGTGACCGGTGAGGCATCGGATTTTGTGGAAATCACGTGCTCGGGTGCATGGTAAAGCCGCAATATCTCGTGGCCGGCCTGGTGAAGGCTGGTCTCAAGAGCATCGGCAATGGCGATCAGCTGTTCGGCCGATGGCTGTTTTTGGTCTGACAAGGGATAATTCCGGGATGCGCAAAACCTTCATTTTCCCATGTTCATGGCTGGCCGGTGTTCTGCTGTGCATAGGATCGGCCCTGGCACAGCCGGCGGCCGAGACCGCGGACCCGGATGCGGACTTAAAGGTCCGAAAGCCGCCCCACGAGCAGCAGCTCAATCAGATTGAGCGCGAGCGCAAGGCGTTTTCCCGGGAGCTGGCCAAGCGCGAGGAGGAATGCCTGAAACGGTTTTTTTCGGCCAGTTGCATGGAAACCATCCGAACCGATCACCTGCGCGAGATGCGCAGCTTTGACCTGCGCCGTGAAGCGGAACTGCAAGCCCTGCGCACCATCGATGCCGAGATGCGCAACCGGGCCCGAAAACGCAGGGAGCGATCATGAGCCAGTTTCTCTCCGATGTGCGGACCCTGGAGTTACGCGTGCTGGAGCTCGAGGCCGAGCACCGGGAACTGGATCATTTAATTGAACAACTGCAGCAGCAGGGGGTTCGTGATGAACTGCAGATTCGCAGGCTCAAGAAACGCAAGCTCCAGTTAAAGGATCAGGTCACGCTGTTGCAAATGCAACTGTCGCCGGACGTTCCGGCCTGATGGCAGAGGGCGACACCTCACTTCAGGCGGTATTTGCCACTGGCGGAGTGCTTGATCGTGCCGCACCCGCTTATCGGTATCGAGAGGGGCAGGTCACGCTTGCGCAGGCTATCGATGATGCCTTCACACAACGGCATGTCCTTGTGGCCGAAGCCGGCACCGGGGTCGGAAAGACATTTGCGTATCTGGTGCCCTTACTGCGTCATGCGGGTAAGACCTTAGTCTCCACGGCCACGCGGCATCTGCAGGATCAGTTGTACCAGCGGGACATTCCCCGGATTAAAGCCGCGCTCGGTGTATCGGCCCAGACCGCGGTGCTCAAAGGGCGCGCCAACTACCTGTGTTTGTATCGTTTAGAACAGCATGCAGGCAGCGGACGTTTTACGCGCCGGGAAGAGGCGGCGGCCTTTGCCGAGATCGTGCGGTTCGCGGCCGCAACCCACACGGGAGATATTTCCGAGTGTGCGTCGGTTCCGGAGAGCTCGGCGGTCTGGTCCGCGGCCACCTCGACACGGGAAAACTGTCTGGGTCAGAACTGTCCGCGATTAAATGACTGCCATGTATTGGCCGCACGAAAACGCGCGGCCGAGGCGGACCTGGTGGTGGTGAACCATCATCTGTTGTGTGCCGACATGGCCCTGCGTGACGAAGGCTTTGGCGAGCTATTGCCCACGGTGGAGCACATCGTGATTGATGAAGCCCATGCACTTGCAGACATCGCCACGCAGTTTTTCAGTGAGTCCGTCTCCACCGCTTTAGTGGGGGTCTGCGCGCGGGATGCACTGGCCGCGGGATTGGTCCATGCGCGTGATGGGGCATCGTGGCCGGATCTGACCGGGGCCTTGGAGCGTGCGGCGGCGGATCTACGTGCCGTCCTCGCCGACCCGGCCGGCAAACGGCTGCGTTGGGAGTCGATGGATTCGAGCTTGCGTGGCCAATGGGAAGAGCGCATTGGGCAGATGCTCTCGGCCTTACTTGCGATTGGAGTGGCCTTGCAGACGAATGCTGAGCGCCATATCGATCTGGCCCAACTTCATGCCCGAGTGCAGGACTTAACACAGCGTTTTGATCGCTTCTGTCATACCGATGACGACAGTCCGGTGGTGCGATGGTTAGAGGGAACACGCACGGGGGTGACGTTTCATGTGACTCCCTATGACATTTCGGGAAAATTCCAGGAAGAGATGGCCAAGCATCAGCGCAGCTGGATCTTTGTATCGGCCACCTTGGCCGTTGGCGGACACTTCACGCATTTTCAAGAGCGCTTGGGGCTCACACAGGCCACGACACTGATTGCAGAGAGTCCGTTTGACTTCGCGCATCAGGGGCTTTTGCTGGTGCCGGAACACGGTCCTGACCCCAAGGCCCCCGATCTGATTCGACAACTGCTTGATGATCCAGACATTCGTGCGCTGCTCGACCATGTCCGGGGCGGCGTATTTATTCTGTGCACCTCTCATCGGTCGGTGATGCATGCCAAGGACTGGTGCATCCCATGGGCCGCGCAACACCCGGATCGATTGCTCTTGGTCCAGGGCGATATGCCGCGTCATCAATTGATTGATCGGTTCCGCGCGCATGGGCGCGCAGTGCTCGTGGGCAGTCACAGTTTCTGGGAAGGCGTGGATGTTCCGGGCGATGCACTCGCGTTGGTGGTGATCGATAAGCTGCCGTTTGCCCCGCCGGATGATCCGGTCTTGGAGGCCCGATCCCAGTGGGTCGTTCGACAAGGACGCGACCCGTTCACCACCATTTCGGTGCCCGAGGCGGCGATTCTGTTAAAGCAAGGCGTGGGGCGTTTGATTCGTACCGAGACCGATCGCGGTCTGGTGGTGGTGGGGGATCGTCGCTTGGCCGATACGGCTTATGGGCGACGCATTCTGCGCAGTCTGCCCGGATTCACACGAACCCGCGACACTCAGGCTGCGCACCAGTGGCTTAATTCCAAAATTTGAATTTGGTGAAGATCGACGGCTTGTTCTCTTCCGCACCACCCCGCAGCTTGGGGTCGTAGCCTTTAGTCAGATAAAGACTGCCGGGGAAATTCTTTTCCAGCACGCGCCGGGCATCCTGGCTCAGGTCGGGAAGGTTCAGTTGCTGATACCCCACCATCATGATGGCCAGTGCCTCTTCAATCGCGGGCGCTTCCTGGAACTGT
>JACCEC011554167.1_pt1 | contig 44959 bp, 30 predicted proteins | sample 7450121 | NCBI WGS metagenome assembly JACCEC01 (sample SAMN15323455, study PRJNA562643) | freshwater metagenome | isolation source: river surface water | place: USA:Blue River Watershed | collected 2017-08-18 | reverse complement strand
TTTTTATCTTTTAGATACTCATTATAAATAATTATAATCCGTTAAATACCGTTATGTAGTGTTGTCCGTAGCCGACCGTTATTTATTTTTCTGCTTGATTTCTTCCAATTGCAGTTTGATATCAGGTTGTTGCTTGGCAATATAGGGAAAGAAATATTTGTTGTTGGAATATTATCTCTTCAAAGGCCATATATCCGACTTTATTCGATTGTCAGCGAGGGATTTTTCTGCTTTGGCTACGATGTCTGGATACTGGGAGGCGAGGTTATTTTCCTCGCCCAAGTCTTTTTTGAGGTTATAAAGTTCTATTTTACTTCCCTTTGAACTTTGCTTAACTGCCTTCCAGTCACCCATTCTAACAGCTTGGTCAAAACCACGCTCATAAAACTCCCAATAGAGAGATTCGTGTTTTTTCTTCATAGATTTACCTTTGAGTGTACTGGCAAAAGAAAGTCCGTCTAATCCCGAGGATTTTTTCCCTCCTACGATTTCTTCTACGGTTGGAAAAAAATCCCAATTGGCCAAAATGTCGTTGTTAGTTAGTCCTTTCTTGACTTTCCCACCCCAGGCAATGAGCGGGACGCGAATTCCCCCTTCGTATAAGTCGCGTTTGATTCCTCTGAATGGGCCATTGCTGTCAAAAAACACAGGGTCAGCTCCACCTTCTTGGTGCGGGCCATTGTCGGAAGTAAAAAATACGTAGGTGTTTTCGGTCAAGCCAAGTGATGTTAGCAATTCCATCAAACGACCCATGTCTCGGTCTAAGTGCGTAATCATACCAGCAAAATTAGCTTTTGGTTGTGGCTGTGAGCGATAATTACCTGCTTTTTGAATAAAAGGAATTTCGGGGAAAATACTGGTCTTGTTAGCAGCCAAAAACGGGGAGACCGACTCAGGCGTGGGCGCAAATACCTCGGCGTGCGGCATCGTGATTGCCAAGTACATGAAAAAAGGTTTTGCTTGGTTGTTTTTGACAAATTCCAAAGCAGCATCCATGACGTATAGATGCGAATGGCGCAGGGAATCAATGGGTTGAATCACAGTTTTGCCCTCTTTGATAATCCACAAATTGTTGGTAAAAAAATGATGGGCATGAACGTGGTTGGTATAGCCCAAAAACTCATCCCACCCTTGCTTTTCGGGCGAGCCAGCGTTATGGACCTGCCCCAAGCCCCATTTTCCAAACATTCCTGTATGGTAGCCGTTTTGTTTGAGGTATTCGGCAACGGTAAAGTCTTCATCACGCAGCGGGATTTCGCCGTTGCCTCTGATGTAGGCATGGCCCATGTGTTTACCTGTCATCAGGGCACAGCGGGAAGGGGCACAGACGGTACTTCCTGAGTGGTAGTCGGTGTATCGAATACCTTCGTTGGCCATTTGGTCAAGATGGGGTGTTTGGAATTTTTTCTGTCCATAACAGCTCAAATCTCCATATCCTAAATCGTCGGCCATCACGTAAATGATATTGGGTTTTGAAGTTGGGGTAGCTGTATTGAAAGCAAAAATAAAGTAAGTAAGTACGATAGGCACTAACAGGGATAATTTCATACGTTTGATTGAATTTATAAAAGACAGAATAAATTACAGTTTTTAGTATCTGCTGAGAAAAAACGCATAAACATAGACTCAAAGCACCATGAAAGTTATATGTTATTTTTTTAATCGTTACTCAGTAGTTACTCTTCAATGGGTTTCAATTCAAAATCGCCTTCATTGACCCAGCCCAATTTGAATTTTTCACCCTTCATAAATCGCTCGTAAAAGCCATTTATTTCTGCCCCAGGATATTGCTCATAAAGATGGCCGTAACCTTGCATTCGGAGGTCTCCTTGGGCTAGTAACTTGGCTTCCATTTCTTTCTCCATTGATTTTTTAATCGTTTGATATTTAGAGTTTTGGGCCAAATTGTTGATACAGTCTGGGTCTTTTGCTAAATCATATAATTCTTCGACGGGTCTTTTGCCAAACGACAGTTTCCAATAATATTTATCAATCCCTTTACGGCTATTCTCCAAAAGTAGGGTTTTGACAGGCCCGCCGTCGCAATTCAAATAGCCTGTTTCGGGATTGCAGGCAGGCCAACGGTCAGGCTCATAGTTTTTTAGGTACAAAAAACCGTTTTTGTGCATTCCCCGTACAGGATAGCCCACATCTTTGGGGCGACCCACATCGTGGCGTTCTTGTCCTACCAATTGAAAATTCCGTTTGGCTTCTACTTGTCCTGATTTAGTAGAATTGAAAATCTCAACTAAACTTTTACCAGTGATGGGGCGCATGCCTGATTTTTGAACAGTGATGCCTGCCACTTCCAAAAATGTAGGTGCAAGATCGGTCATGTTTACATAATCGGTTACGATTCTACCAGCGTTTTTGATGCCGTTTTTCCACATCACCGCAAAAGGGACATTATTTGAATTGAGGTATTGATTCCCTTTGACCCTGGGGAAGGGCATTCCGTGGTCGGAGGTGAACACTATTAAAGTATTGTCTAGCTGCCCTGATGCTTCGAGGATTTTTAGCACTCTTTCTACGTGACTATCCATGTATTCAATTTCTATGGCATAGTCAAGCAAATCATTACGAGTGGTATCAGAGTCGGGATAGTATTGGGGGATTTTGTCCACCATTTCCAATTTTTTGCCACCTTTTGCTACACCACTGCCGTATTCATAAGCCCGATGAGGCTCTGTGAAACCCAGCCAAAAAGCCCAAGGTTTTCTATCAGATGCTTCCAAAAACGCACCAAAATTGCTTGCGTAATCGTTGTTAGAAATATATTTGGTAGGGGGTGTGGTTTTGTGAGCGGAAAAGTCTTTAATCAATATCTCGCGTTTGCTTCCATCTTCTTTAAAGGCTTTGCCAGGGGCATAGCCTTTACCTGTGAAGCCCACAAAATAGCCATTTTCGTGGAGAACTTCCGGGTAGGTTTTAAAATAGTTAGGAAAGAAAATGGAGTGATTCATGGCGGCATCCAACTGCCAAGGATTGCGGCCTGTGAGCATGCATGCGCGAGAGGGGGCGCATTTGGCGTTGGGAGTATAAGCATTTTTAAATAAAATTCCTTCTTTGGCGATACGGTCAAAAGCAGGTGTATTGACCCATTTTCTACCGTAAGCACTCATATCAAGCCCAGCATCATCGGCTACGATGTAGAGAATATTGGGCTTTTGGGCGAAGCCCGTAGTAAATGCACCGATGAAGGCGATTAATGAGAATAAAATGTATTTTAACATTCTCTTATCAAGTTGAATACGAAAAAAAACGCTGACAAGATTCCCCAACCTTGTCAGCGTTGAGAAAAAATCAAGCTACAGCTTATTGAATTGGGTCTATCTTCCAAGCGAGTTTTTGGCCAGTACCTGATTGACGAATAGTGCGTGGCCAGCCTATCATTTGCTTTGCGCCCGCCTTGGTCACATCGGCAAACCTATCCCAACATTCAAAAGTGATGCTCCTTGCTTTTTTGTTGAATCGAACAAGTCCAAACCCATCGCTTAATTTGTTCGGGCCTTCGATGTTTGCGTAGGCATGCATGGTCAGTTTATTACCCAAACCATCTAAGTAATCGCCTGTAAAAGGAAGCGGGTTTTTTTCTTCTTTGTTTTGACCCGATTTTTCATCCAATGGATGCCACCACCTTTTGTAATACGTATTTACAAGTGCTGGGCCGACAAACGCAAAAGGGCCATCCTGGTACTTGTCTATTCCGTGTTGAACCAACGTGGCCAAATGTTGATCACCCGCTAAATGAATTGCCCCTGCTTCTTTGATTGCTCTCAATGCTTCATTTCTTCCTGTTTGTGGCCAGCCATTGCAGTCAAGGTCGGCGTGCAGGTAGTTGTCAAAAGTTCCGTGTCGGTGGGCACCACCACAAAAACCCGTTTGCGATAAAACCGCTCTCATCGAAACACCTTTGGACTGCTTCCCCCATTGTTTTAAAAATGTCATCTGACGCGCACCCAGCAACTCTAACCCCGCCACATCAATTGATTTTGGATCATACTGAGGATTGCGGATATGGTCGGGACGAGGACCCTGCTGGGGAATTTTTCCTGCGGGTCCAGTCTTAAACTTACGGTCTTCAATAATGGCAAAATCAATTCCGCCGATGTTCAAACTGGTGTAATAAGTCCCAATACCCTGTTGAATCGGGGTGGGGTCGAAGGCGTCGGGTAGGTGGGCTGTTTGGCATCGTTCCACCATTTTTATGTACTCGTGATGAAAATAATAGCCGCCGTCATCGCCTGCCGTCGAATTGGATTTTTTGCCGTTTTCACCCCAAAGGTTACCATGCCCAACATCGTGGTCGTCGGGGATAGTTACACAGGGGCGATTGCGAAACAACTCCCGAAATTGAATTCCGAAGAGCAACCAGGCGGCCGTATGTTCTTTGTGGTCGTAGCTTTGGTCGCCCGCAAAAAACACTAAATCGGGGTTGAAATGATTTGCGTTTCGGGTAAACTCTTCCCTCAACCCCCTGTCTTTGTTTGAATTACAACTAAATAAGGCCACTACTATTTCGTTTTTATCAGTGGGCTTTTTTCTGATCAATCCTTCAAAAAGTGCATTTTGCCCATGACGCAAACGGTAAGGTACGTCTTTGGTTTCGTCCCAATTTTCGATTCTAAACAAGGCCGACCAACCAATATCATTGACTTGGGCTTTGGCGACCTCACTCCATTTTCCGTTCTTTTTTAATTCCAAACGTACTTCACGGGTCTCATTTGGATAAAGCGGGAAAAGTTGGGCGGTCATTTTCATGACTGTATTTTGGGTGGTATAAATCCCAAAGCAGATTGCTTGCTCACGTGGTACGTCCACGTCAATGATTTTGTTAGGATTGTTTTTGATTGCCTTGGCATGGTTCCACCAATCGTTGGTACAATACACATCAATTCCTTCAAAAGGGGCTTTTACGGGGGGCTCCCCTACTTGCGCTTGGGCGGTCAGGAATAGGCAGAATATAATGACAAAAGAGGTGATGGTTTTCATTTTTTAGGATTCAGTTACAGATTCATGATAGAAGAGAGCTAATGGCCGACTTTTGAAAAACAAGGGAGCACGTCTTGTTTGAAATAAGGTGCCTGGTTTGTCCAAAACATATAGTTGACTCTCAAAAAGTCTTTTGCAAATCCATGAAGCAATGGAACAATATTTTTTTGATTTTTTGTGGTAGTGTTGGTAGCTTCGTTGCCTGTTTTGCCTACATAATTTCCGTCTTGAACGGCGACTCCGATTGGAACAGTGTAACGGTTTTCATGCAATAGCGTGATGAGATGATTCAATTGTCCTTTTCGTGTTACCATCAGATCGGGTCCGCCAATGCCAACGCCAATCTGCTCGCCATATCTGTATATGCTTCTTAGGTAGCCTTTGTCATCAAACGGTAGCCACTCACCAGGCATAAAATTGGCGTAAATCATGGTGGTGGAAGTACGAAACGCTTTTTTAAGAGAAAGCATATTTTCCTTTAATCCGATGAGATATTCTTTCTCTGAAAAACTCTTATCTTTTACCCCGATGGCAGTTTCTTGCAAGTTGATTCCTTCTATTTTTCCGTCAAATTCTTGTCCCAGTGCTTGGAGAAGTAGGGCAAATCGTTCTCTCACTTTTTTGTTCCAACGTTTTGCTACCCAGCCTTCTGGCTTTCCGTCGTCGCTGTACTGTTGCACAGCCCCGCCGTCGTATTCATCCGTCAATAGATAGTCTGGCAGTGCTTTGTACTTGGGGTCGAATGTGACATCTTGTAGCTGTAAAAACAACTTCTTGTTGAATTTTTTAAGATACTCATAGTCTTGCTTTAAAATACTGAAATCGTATTGGCCTTTTTGAGGCTCGAAGTTTTTCCAAGAGTACATAATTTGAGCCCCTTCAAACATAGGATGTGACAGTAGGGAGTGGTCAATAAGCGACTCCCTGTCGCGGGCAAAGTAAACAAAATGCCGAATGCTGTCTTTTTTGATAGGGCAAGTGGCTCCCAAATATTTTTTATATGCCTTCGCATATTTTTCGCTTGGATTTTGCCATTTCTGGGCATTGGCAGTTATCCCTATTTTGATGAAAAGCAATAACAAAAAACATCTTTGACAAAGATTGGATTTTGAAGTTGATTTATACATTCTATGTCTGCCTGTAGTTTTTGATAAGGAGAAAGAAAGTCTTCGTCTCCTGTTTATTTCGAGCGAAAGGAAAGTGATTTTTCCATTTGAAAGACGAAAAACTTGCTTTTCAGCAACACCATGAAAGCATAAAGTTCTCATGATGTTGCTGAAAATACCAATAAAATAGATACACAGGAACACCTATTTTAGCTTTGGATTGACGTTGACCTCAGATTGCGGAATGGGCCAGCGGTCATCAATACCTTTTCTGAAATTCTTAGAAGTTACAAACCATCTAAATTTGGGGTCAAGTTTTCTGGAAGTTCGGGCGTATAGCTGAGAATTTGGAAATGGTGCACCCCAAAAATCTCCTTTTAGTACTTGGTCACCAATATCCCAGCGGAAAATATCCCAAAGACGAATGCCCTCAAAAGCTAATTCTATTCTGCGCTCATTTCTAAGAATTGGTCGGAGCAAATTGGGGTCTGTTACCCTGATTGGAGGCATCCTTACGGAGGCACGCCCACGTACGGCGTTGATGGTTTGGTCTAAAAGTGCTTGTGAGATGGGTTTACCAGCTTCCAATTCGGCCTCTAAATAGCTCAACAATACCTCGGCGTATCTTATAATGGGCATGTTGCCGCCATAGTCAGTGACCAGATTTCCATTGAAATTTTCGTCAAAAAACTTACGCAAGCCATAACCTGTTCTGGTGGCTTGTTTTGAATAGGTAAGTTGATCTAACGATTTAGTAGAATCAGGATGGCATACATAAGTTCTCGACCCAAATTTTGAACCATCCCATAAGAAATTATAGCGGAATCGTGGGTCTCTGTTTGCGCCCATATCTTTATAATTAAACTTGGGGCTATCGTAAGACAGCGGCGTGCCGTCGTCGAAACCGTAGGCATCGGCTATGCTTCCTGTTGGGTTGACGATATGCCAACCCGAAGCCACCGCCGGGAAGGCGTGTTGAGTGAGTGCATTGGAGGTTTCGCCGGGTACATACTGCATACTAAAAATATTCTCACTGCTGTTTTCATTGGCAGGGGTAAAGAGCGATTGATAGTCGGGGTCTATTTTGTTGGCGCCCAAATCAATAATTTGTTTGTAGGAGGCAGCGGCTTCGGAAAATTTCTTCTCTGCCAGATAGATTCTTCCCAAAAACGCCAGTGCAGCCTGCTTGCTGGCTCTGCCCGTTTCGTCGGCTTTGAGCGCACCAAAAGAAGGGAGATTGGCGGCAGCTTGCGTCAGTTCGTCAATCACAAATTTTACAACCTCACTTTTAGGGGCTTTGTCCACATTATTGGCTTCGTCGGGCGTGAGTGTTTTCTTTACCAACGGCACCGCCCCAAAATATTGAGACAAATAGAAATATTGGGTAGCTCTGATGAACAATGCCTCCGCTTTCATGCGGTCTATTTTGGCTTGTTCCATTTTTACCTTGTCTATGTTTTCTAAAAAGTCGTTGCAAATAGAAATTCTCCTATAAGAGCCTGACCAATAGCCAAGTATTATAGCGTTGTCGGGTAGTAAAGTGCCATTGGTAAGCCTGTTTTGCATAGAATTGTCGCCACGGCGATCGTAAAGATTATCGGTGGCAAACTCTAAAAACACCAATCCGCAATAATTCCACCAGTCAGTGGGTACTACCTGCGTACCATAGGTCATGCTGCCTCTATACATACCCGTTAGGGCAATTTTGGCGTTGGATTCAGAAGTCCAAAAATTATCCTTGGCAAAAGCATTGCTGGGAAACTGTTCCAATGCTTTTTCGCAAGAAAATGAAACGGTCATCAGTAGCGTCAGCATGATGGCCTTGGCGAAGTAAGACGTTTTGGGGATGACGTTATGTTTGAAGTAGTTCATATCATTAAAATTTTAAATTGATACCAAAAGTATAAGTCCTTAAAATAGGGTAGTAGTCACCCCCCGTATTGATTTCGGGATCCCAACCTTGTCTAAAATTGTTGAAAGAGAACATATTTTCTCCTGTTACATAGAGTTTTAGATTATTCAGCCTCATCTTGTTAAGGATATTCTTAGGTACATTGTAGGCCAGCTGGATATTTTTAACTCTCAAGTAAGCCGCATTGATGACCCAAAAGTCGGAGGTTACGGTATTGGGAGTGCCGCTGTTTGTCACCTCTTCCAATCTCGGATAGGCGGGATACCTTGTGGGTTGGTCGGGATTAAATCTGCCATCCATTTGCCATTTTTGGATATTGCCCAAGTTAAAAAACGCATAGCCAGCGTAGCCCGTCAAAGTACCTTTGACTCCAGCCACTCCTTGCATAAACATTGAAAGGTCAAAGTTGCTGTATGAAAGCCCTACATTAGCCCCGAAGGTATATTTTGGGATACGGCTTCCAAGATAAGTTCTGTCGTAGATGGGGTCTACTTTGCCATCTGGCACACCATTGGGTCCGCTGATGTCTTTATATCGGATATCGCCTGGTTGTGGCCTTGGCGTAACGGCCGTTTGTACGGGCCACTCAGCGATGTCACTGCTATTTAAGAAAACACCGTCCGACAGGAACCCGTAGTACATTTGCATAGGAAAGCCGATGAACAAATCCGACCCATTACCCACGTAGCCATTGGGTTGGTTTACGTTTCCGAGTCCCAGAGTCAGCACCTTATTGTTGATAATCGAAAAATTCCCATTGAAAGAATACTTCCACTTTCCTTTTCTACCTTGGTAGCCCAAGTCGAATTCCCAGCCAGTGTTTTCAACTGCCCCTGTATTGGTTTCACTAATACCTACTCCCAATACGGTGGATACACTCGAAGAGGGTCTAAATAGAATATCTTTTGTATTTCGGTTAAAGTAAGTGACGTTCAAGTTGAGGGCACCGTTGAAAAAGCTCGACTCTAAGCCCAAATCATAGGTTTCTGTTGATTCCCACTTGATGTTAGGGTCACGATACAAGGCATAAGCAGCACCTGTACTTACTGTATTACCAAAAGGATAGTTTCTGCCTGAATTTAGCACTTGCTGGTAAGGGTAATTTCCGATATTCTGGTTGCCTAGCACGCCCCAAGAAGCTTTCAATTTCATGTCGGTAATCCAGGTGAGTGGTTTCATAAAGGATTCTTCCGATATTCTCCAACCCACCGCTGCCGATGGGAACGTAGCGTATTTGTTTCCTGCTGGAAATCTCGAACTACCATCTCTACGTACAGTAGCTTCAAATAGATAGCGTTCATTGAAGCTGTATTTAGCTCTCGAAAAGAGGGACTGAATCGCCCAAGCATCGTCATAACCACCTACAAGTTGGTTGGTAAATCCACCCATGTCTAACACCGTATAGTCGTTGCTTGGAAAATCTTGTCTGTACCCATTAAAATAGGACTCGTTTTGCTCTTCAAATGAATAACCTGCCAATAAACTAAAGCTATGTTTATTGATTTCTTTGGCATATTCGCCCGTGTACTGCATCGTTTTGAAAATCACCTTATTACTTGATTGGTTCAAATACGCTTGACTCTGAAAAACATTGGCATTTAAGCGTTGTGAGGCCAAATAAGATCGTTGCTCAAACAACGAAAAATTGTACCCGCCAATCGCTGATAGGGTCAGGCCATTGATGGGTTTCCAATCCAACTTACTATTGATTCCAAATCTTGAATTGGGATTTCTCAAATACGAGTCGGAGGCAAGCCAAGAGACAGGCGTACCGCCGCTTTCGGGGCCTACGCCATAGTCGCCGTTGGAGGCTTGTCCTACAAAAATGGATGGGTATCGAATGGCATTCTGGATGAGCTGATCTAAGAATCCCCCTCCTTTATTGGCGGTAGCTTGTGGCTCTTTACGGGTTTCTAATGCCCCAAATATCCGCGTGTTTAGCTCAATTTTATTACTTAGCTTATTTTGTATTGTCAATCGCTGATTGTAGCGTGTGAAGCTATTTTTTGCAACAATTCCCTCCTGATTCAAAAAACCACCTGATAGGTAAAAACGATTTTTATCGTTTCCTCCGTTCAACGTAATAGTATGTGCTGTTTGTAATCCCGATCTTGAGAAAACTTCATCTAAAAAACGGGTGTTAGGGAAATTATCTGGGTCGCTTTGATTACGATATTTTTCAATGGTAGCGGGCGAAAAACTCTGACTTCCTGAGGCAATGTTGAACATGGTAGCATAGTCGGCAGAATTGACAAAATCAGGAAAAGCAGTGGCATCGTTGAAACCAACATAGCCGTCATAACCTACGGATAGCTTGTCGGAGGTACCATTTTTGGTGGTAATCAAAATAACACCATTGGCAGATCTTGCTCCGTAAATGGCGGCAGAAGAAGCATCTTTTAGCACTGAAATAGTTTTGATGTCATTGGGGTTAATGTCGTTCATGGTTCCCGCAATCCCATCTATCAACACAAGTGCGTCGGGTGTAGCCCCAAAAGAACCTACACCTCTTACCCGAATTTGACCCCCACTCTGTCCTGGACGGCCTGTACTTTGAATCACCGTGACTCCTGGCATTTGTCCCGTGATGGCTTGAGATACCTGCGTAACGGGGCGATTGTCAATGTCTTTGGATGAAATTTGAGAGACCGAACCGATTACATTTACCTTTTTTTGCGTACCATAACCCACTACTACCACCTCTTCAAGTGATTTATTATCTACTTTCATCGTGAGGTTGATACTGGTGCGGTTACCCACCACAATCTCCTGCGGCTCGTAGCCCACGTAGCTAAATACTAAAACGGCTTTTTCCGGTCCGTCGCTACGGTCGGGAACGGCGATTGAGAAATCTCCCGTTGCATTGGTACTGGTGCCTCGTTGGGTTCCTTTTACCAAAATACTTACCCCTGGCAACCCGTCACCTTTTTCGTCGCTGACCTTACCCGTTATAGTTTGGTCTAATTTGAGGTCGAGGGGAGATAGAATGGGCTTGGATTTTGATTCTTCTTGTACGTTTCCCAAAAACCGACGTGTCAATACAATCTTGTTGGCTTTGAGCACTTGGAAGTTGATTTGGCGCGGGGTTAAAATTTGCTGCAACACCGACTCCAAGGTTTCATCCTTTATGTCAAGGCTCAATTTTTCGTTGGTAGTGAGGACGCCTTTTTGGTAAGAAAAAACGACATTGGCTTTTTGCTCAATAGTTTTGAGTACCGTTTTAAGTTCGGTATTTTTCAAATAGAGCGTAATTTTTTCTTGCAGTCGTTCTTGGCCAAAGGTATTCTCCGCAAAACTGAGGGTAGTCAGCAGACAAACAAACAGCAAGGGGGTGAGGGTGATTTTCATAAGGTAGAAAATCTCTTTTCTGGTAAAGAAATTTGACATAATTTTGATTGTTTTTGTTTTGGAAAAGACAAAGCACGAACGCGCGGTGCTTCCTAAATCGCAAGTTCAGTAAGGGAAAGATGTGACCGCATCTTTCCCTTTTTTTGATTATTGGGGCTCTGTTTTTGGGTTTACATATTGATATGGATGATTGTTAATAAATAATAACTCGCTACTTACAGCCCTTTGACTCGACAATAATCTGAGCATCAATTTCTTTGTAGGCAGCACCGATGGTTTGGCAAATCACTTCAAGTTGGTCGTACAGCGAATCATCGCTGATGGTGGTGGTGAGTATACAGTCGGAAAGCGTGTCTTCGTTGTAGCGGATTTCGACGCCAAACAATTTCTCCAATTCTTTGAATACTTCGGCTACTTTTACTTCGTCAAACTGCCTTTTAACTAGCGTCTTTTGAGCCACAATAGGGATTGGTACTTCTACTAAGTTGCGGTTGAGAAGCTCGTTGGCTCGGTTAAAAACCGCTTGTTGATTGGGTAATAAAAGCAGTCCTTTGGTTTCGGGGTCGGCGATGTCAATGCGATTTTGTGTAAATACTGACACCCTGCCCGTCTGTACTTTTACCGTTACTTGTTTGCCATTTTCTAAAGCTGATATTCTAAAACTTGTTCCCAAAACTTTGGTAATCAACTCGTTGGCATAGACGTAAAAAGGCTTGGCAGGATTTTCAGCTACTTCAAAAAATGCTTCTCCGCTCAATACCACTTCGCGGCGTTTGGTTTCAAAATGGACGGGGAAACTCAGACGGCTTCCCTTTTCCAAATGTACCATTGTGCCGTCTTCGAGGCGTATTTTTTTTGTGGTTTGGCCGTAGTTTGTCACTTCTTGGCGGGAGTTTTTTTCCTCAACAACGGCTATCAAATCTTGATAACTGACTTGGTGGCCGGGCTGCCTTGTGGTCGAAAGCCAAGCTGCTCCTGCTAAAAATACCAAGCTTGCTGCCCACTTGAAAGCTCTTGTTTGCCAAAAGCGGGGTATGGAACTAACCTGTTTTGCTATCACTTCTCGCTTAGAAATGACGGCGGATATGTTGGCCCAAACGGCTTTCTGGTCGAGTACCGGAGTGTTTTGTTCTTCGGCCTTTTTTATGGCCAAAATCAGTTGCTGTGCCTGGGCTATTTCGTTGGCTTTGGCAGGATGTTGTTGCAGAAACTGTTGCCAAAAAGGGTCTTCTTCCTGAAACAACACCCACCGTACAAACGAGTCGTTGTGTAGGAAATCATTGCGTTTAAATTGGTCATAGTTCATGATGCCGAAAACAAAAAATGGTTAATTAATAAGGCGGGATAGTTGTAAAAAAAGCAGTATAAGTGGCTGTATTCCTTTAATAGTGAGGCGTAGTACGCTGTATGCTTTGAAGAGCAAGTTGCTGACCGACTGCTTACTGAGCCCCATGAGTTGGGTCATTTGGTCGAGGCTCATGCTGTGGTAGAAACGTAAGTTGATGGCCTCCTGCTGGCGCTGGCTTAGTTGTGAAATAGCCTTGGCAACGGCTTGTGTTTGATTGACTTGGGTTTCCTGCTCAATGGATTGTTGCTCGGACGAAAAAGCCACCAAAAAATCAAGAAAATCATTGATGTCTTCTGAGGTTTCAAGCAAATCGTTTCGGGTGTTTCGGATGACCTGATGGCGCAAAGCCCGAAACAAATAAAACTTTACACTTTCTACGTCGGATAGGTGCTGCCTGCGTCGCCACACATCCACAAAAACGTCTTGAATGGCGTCTTCGAGCTGTTGTTTATCAGTGCTTAACCGATAGCCATAATTGGCCAACACCTCAAAGTAACGGTTGTATAATTGCTCAAAGGCTTGTATATCGCCTTTTTTAAACGCAATCCAGAGGGTTGTTTCGTCGGTATGGTTTGGGTGGTTTTTCTTCATACTTTTACAAACGCTTGGTTGTCCGCTTAGGATAGTCACATTTATTCTCAAATGAGTGATAAACGCCTCATAAGTACAGGTACAAGGTTTGCTAAAAACTACCCCTCATTTCAACGTATTTTTCAGAAAAATAAAAAACACGAATAGTTTGATGACTAATCAGCATAAGCAATGGCTGTAAAAAACAAATACCCAACGGAAGTCCATTGGGTATTACTGTGTTTGTTACTTATCAATTTATTTCTTCTTTTACCGATACGTTAGCCAAGTGGTAGCTTTACAATTTTTATCAGCAAAGAATCGAATCCAGCGGGCTTGAAAATCCGTAGCAAAAGTATGCTCAAAAGTTTCGTTGGGTTTCACCGTGATTTCTTTATACGTCATCCAAGGGCCATGCCCAATCGGTTCTATTTCAATCTTGAACGTAACGGATTGGTTTGAATCATGCGAAATTTTCAAACTCTTTTTGTCATAAAAGCCAATCAAATAGGCATCGGAAGGGGCGTTGGCCGCTACCTGCATGTCTTTCCACGGACCGCCTTGTCCAGTAGGTTTGCCCAATTTCCAGAGGTCGTCTATGGTGCCTGCCCATACTTTGGCTTTGCCGTCGGTTGAGGTGATGATGTGTTCGTTAGTGGCTGCTTGTGTGGTCAACCCTGTCATGACTAATAAGCCACGGTACGAGGCGTAATCGTGAATACTGAGTGAATGAGAAGCCACGGGTCGAATTTTGGCAAAACCGTCGGCGTTTTCGGCGGGGAGTTCATAGAACGTTCCGTGGGCGTTTAGTAAATCGCGCTCAGTGGCCACTTCTCTACAAATTCGCAAGGCTGCGTCGTTGGTTTTAGCGGTAAATGCTTCATTTCCTTTGGGCAACCGCCACCTTCTGCCGCTATCGTCAACGACAAGTACTGAGGCGGCGTCTACCGAAATGACTTCTTTGGGAATGGCAAATTTTTCGCGGATGAATTGGGCGGTTTTGGGGTCTGTTTTTTGAACCAAATTCATGGCACTGTCTAATTCGTAGTAGCCGTTTTCGCTAAATTTCCCGTTGGAGAATTGTCCTGCCAACAGCCCCATTGCCCGACGGTTATTGCCTAAGCCGTATATGAGTCCTCCCGTATAATTTGAAGCCTTGATGTTGGCTAATCCACTAAACATTTTGTCGGTTTGGGGCTGAAAACGAGAGGCATCGCTGTAATTAAAATTGACGGTGGCGGTGGTGGCGCGGTTGCTCTTAACCCGAATCCATTCGCCCGCCTCATTGGCCATAAAAGTTACGGCCACGCTTTGCCCAGCCCCAACCTCCACCGTACGCAACGACTTCCACTGTCCCTTACCGTCGGTATCGGCTTCAAAATTAAAACTAACACTCTGATTACCTGCGTTATGAACCCAAGCCATTCGCTGTTTCCATCCTGCAAACAAAAATGGGTCAGAGGCAGTGTTTGCTTCAACTTTATCATTGAGCCAAATCGCCCCTTGGGCGGTGTTAGGGCCTAATTGGTCGGGTAGATTGAAGGACGTAAACCACAAATTAGAGTTTGACTGCCCTGGTCCTTCGATGTTTCCTTTGGTTTTACGTTTGTTTAGAAACTCCTTTTGTGCCGAATCATCGCAGCCAAAAACGAGTTGGTTGTTCCAACGAGTAAAATCGCCAATGACTTTCAGATAAGCTGAACGTGGGCGAATACCAGCGGCGTTTTTTGACGAAAATGTGTGAGGAAAACGCCAAAATAGCCCGTGCATAGTCATCAGATAATCAGGCTTTTCGGTCGTTCCAATGTCACGGATGCGTGGCCATTCGGTGTTCCAGCCGTGGGCACCGTCGTAGCTATGACTGGCTTTGGGAAGCCTAAAAAACGACCATTTGCCGCTGTCTCGTACGGCCAAAAGTACCGAACGATGATCCCAGCCTGTTGCCCAAATAGGGTCGGTTTCGGGGTTTTTGTTGCCATAAATCCCGCCTGGTCCCGTCACTTCCACAAACTGATTACGACGAACTACTTTCCAATCTTTGCCGTTCCATTCGGCCAGTACACCCGCCTCAATGTCAAATTGTTTGAGGGCTTGTTGGCCAGGTTCACCGTTGTTGGAATACACGATTACCCCTTGTCCAGAATACAAACCTTTGCCGTGTGCTCCTGGCAGCAAAGTGCCGTTGTGGTTGTTGGCCACATCGTTTTCTTTTTTGGTTTTTACGTTGCCATCTTGGTACAAAAGTTTTGATTCTAAGGTCTTTACATCCACTTCATAAAACCCTTCTTCCATCGTTCCGTATTGGATTTTATGGACGGGGTCGGTCAAGTGTCGTGCATTACCCGTATGACGGCCAGGCATTTGGGAATAAGGGATGGTTCTGACCTTTCCGTTGTTGGCAATGGCATAAGGGCCGATGAATAACTGCTTGCTTTCGGCATGAATCATACGGTTGGCAGGCGTGCCTCCGATGCTTTCGGGGCGAATGGTACGTTGTAAACTGGGGGTGATTTCGTAGAGCTTGTCCGACGACCCAAAGGGCAAATGCGGCCCGTACGTGACTACCCACAGGCGGTCAGCCCAAGAGACTACTGCGCCCGTGCCGCATTCGCCTTCGTTGTTATAATAAGCAAGGTGTGGATATATGCCACTGATGTGCCGGTAGTTGGGCTTATTTTGTGCCCTTACATCGAAAAGGGTAAAAAATAAAGCAACTGTAAAGCCAAAGTTTAGGTATTTCATATTAAATGTCGTTTTTAACAATTTAAAATGTCGAAGAGGGTATTTTTGCTCAGTTTTTGGGTTATCTAGCCGTTTTTTCCTCTTCTTTTTTGTCAATCATTGTCCCTTTTTGCCGCAATTTTAGGTAATCTTGAACATTCAGGGCAGGGTAGCCTTCTTTGCGAATGCGTTCACCCAGAAGTCTGAAATTTTTAGCAACATCGTCAGGAATAGAACCATCGGTTTTGGGGCCGAAATTGAGCAACAAATTAGCGTTATTATTGGCTGCTCCGACCAGCATTTGCCATAGTGCCTCCACATTTTGACAACTGTTTTTAGGACTCCATTCCCAGCTGCCCTGACTCGTTACCGCTATTTCCGCTTTTTTCTTGAAATTTTTTTGCCACGCTTTGTCCGATAGTTGGCGAATATGGACTTGTTCGGGCGAATTGCCCCTATAGTGCATACTGATTGACCGCAATTCTCGTTCGCCGACCAATACATCTTCTTTGCCCGTTGCCCCTGTCTTGAAAAGGATTAAAGCATGGGGCTGATACTGATGAATGAGGTCATAAAATTCTTGAATTCTGAACAACTTGTCATTGGCCAATACGCCACCTAAGGGGTCAAACCAAAAACCAGCGACAGAACCGTATTGCGTGCACAATTCCGTCAATTGCTGTTTACAAAACGCCCTGTACTTTTCAAAATCTTCGGGTTGGGTGTATTTAAAGTAATCAGGGTTTTGAGGATAGGCAGGGCGAGCAGAAAAGTATTTTTCTTTGGGCAAAAAATAAGGATGTACCCAATCTATGCCGAGCGAATAATAGATAAAAAGCGGCATGTTGCGTTCTTGACAGACTTTTGCCAATTCTCCTACAAAATCGCGGTGCATGGGGTAGTTCATGCTATTCCAATCGCTGGCTTTTGTATCCCACAAGGAAAAGCCATCGTGGTGTTTGGCCACAAAAGTGATGTAGCGCATCCCACTGTCTTCGGCAAGTTTGACTATTTCAGTGGCATTAAATCCCGAAGCATTTACGGATAAAGCCGTTTTTTGATAGTCTTCAAAAGGGATTTTTTGATTGAACATGGCCCACGCTGCGTGGTATTTGCCCCAAACCCCCCAGTGTATGAACAGCCCCAAGCGTGCTTCGTTGTACCAAGCAAGCATCGCTTTTTTAGGTGACTTGGCATACAAGCTGCTTTTATGTTTCAAAAAATAGGGAATTGCTTCGGATGGTTGTGTGTAGGCATTCATGCCATACGCTAACAATAGAAGTACAGTAATATTTTGTAGGAAACTATGCACTTATGCGTCTATGGTTTTAGGTAGAAGTACGATTTACGATTCCAAAAAAACTATTGATTATGAGTTATTTATGTTTTGTAATCGTAAATCGTATTAATCGAAAATGTCCAGTAATCAAAAAAATTAGTACCCTTCGTTTTGCTTCATATTCGGATTGATTTGAATTTCAGCCGTTGGAATGGGCCACAGATATTGTCTATCTTGCCACGCACAAGGCACTATCAGTTTAATCAACCCTGCATCAAACATGGGTTTGAAATCGGCCAGACCATCTTCGTCAATAACGGGAGTGCTTGGAAAAAACCAAAGGTTTTTATCTACGATTTTCGATTTTAAATCCGTTGGGTCTAACATACCATAAACGGGTCTGTTCAACACTTTCCCCGCCAGTTTCCACCTAACTATATCCATATAGCGCAAGCCCTCAAATGCAAACTCCATACGGCGTTCAATACGTACCGTTTTTCGTAAATCGGTTTGGGTAGTTGCGTTTACTGCGGGGTAAGAGGCGGTAGCCGTTGGTGCAACGCCGTAAGCTCTTGCCCTCACGGCATTAATCGCATCGCGTACAGTTTGGTCAATTTCGTTGAGTTCAATTTTGGCTTCGGCATACATTAGCAGCACGTCGGCATATCGGACAATAATTTGGTCAGGTTCTACCCTGTTACCATTTTGCAGCCAAGTATCATCAATGCCTTTTTTCCAAATTAAACCATTGAAAGAAGCAAACTGAGCATTGGCGCGGTTGTCATTATTGGTTACTTGTGTGTTTGTACTTACTCTCAAAACCCTTAAAGCCGTAGGATTGGGGTCGTAAGTAAAGCCTAAATGGGTCGTACCAAATTCAACAATCGTTGCAGTACATCGAGGGTCTCTGTTTTTGAACGGATTGCGCGGGTCAAAAAGCGGTGATTTGTCTATGGGTAAGCCATCACGGCATAAATAGGCACAAAATAAGTCCCAAGTAGGGCAAATAGCACCAAAACCGCCCGAATTTCTCGAAATTCTATCCAAAACGGCTGATGATGGAATAGAAATATTGAGGGCAATTGAGCGAGGTAAACCAAAAATGATTTCTTTGGAGTCTTTTGTGTTTTGCAAAAATAAATTTGCATAGTTAGGATGAAGTGAATAAGCAGCAAGGTCTATACAGGCTTTGGCAGCATCAGCCGCAATTTTATAATCGCCTACGTACAATGCTGTGCGGGCTTTCATCGCTAAAGCAGCCCCTTTGGTTAGTCGTTTGGTTACAGAAGTCGCATAAGATTTGGGTAAAGTAGCGGCAGCAGCGTCAAAATCGGCATATATCTTTGAAATTACGATTTTTTTATCCGTCCGACCTACGCTATATGCCTTATCCAACTCGATAATATCTTCCGAATATACCACGTCGCCAAAATGCGTGACCAAAATGGCATATTGAGACGCTCGATGAAAACGGATTTCTGCGATGTAAATATCCAATTTTGCGGCAGGCACATTGGCTTTGGTTTCGGGGCTATTTAAGGCAACTAAAGCCCGATTGGCTCTCGCAATGGCTTTATAGGAATTGCGCCAAAGGGTCGTAGAAGTCCCCCATTGGCTGTTTGTCGTACCTGATTTGATAGGGGAAAGCGTGGTTCTGTAAAAAGCATCGTCAGAGAGTACTTCGTTGCCAAAGCCTTCATCTGGTACCCAAAAATCCTGCCTGTACAGGTCATTCAAAGCTAGTTGAATTTCTGCTTCATTGGAGTACCATTTTTCGGCGGAGGGCTGCGCAAGCGGGTACAAATCTAAGGTATTTTGACAAGCCGATAAGCACACAATAGCAATAACGGCGATATAGTGTATTCTTTTCATTTTCAGAGTTGTATTTTTGATTAAAAATTGACAGAAACCCCACCAATAAGCGTAGAGACAATCCCCAAACCTTCGGGGTCCCAGCCTTTGGGATAGTTGCTAAAAACCATCAAATCGCTGCCACTGGCATAAAAACGGATGTTTTTAATCAAGGCTTTACGGGTGAGGCTTTCGGGAAGGGTATAGCCGACCGTCACGTTCTTTATTCTTAAATAAGCCCCATTAAACAACCAAAAATTGGACAAAGCTCGGTTGACGCCCTTATTTGTTTCGGTATAACGCGGGTAAATAGCTGCCGTATTTTGTTCGGGCGTATTGTAATTACTCCATGTTTTGCCATCTAACAAGTTCGGAAATCGCCCCCAGTTGCCTGAATTGTAATCCGTAAAGCCCAACATCGAAGTATTCTGTTTGCCTATCCCTTGAACGGACGTGGCAAAATCAAACCCTTTATAAGACAACCTGACATTGCCCCCAAATGCCCACTGGGGTTGAGAACTACCCAGTAGTACTCGGTCGTATTCAGGCGATATTTTACCATCAGGAATACCATCGGGGCCACTCACATCTCGGTATTTCATGTCACCCACTTTTACGTTGGTATTTAGTTTGGGGCTATTGTTTAGGTCGTCCACCGTTCGATAAATGCCCTCTGAAATATAGCCGTACCACTCATTGAACTCGCTGTTTTTTCTTTTGATTTGGTCGCCCAGAAACTCCGTACCGCCCAAATCGCCCATGACAGATTTGTATTGGGAAAGGTTAAACGAAGCCGAATATTTGAAATCGTTGATTTTGTCCGTCCAACTAAGGTCTAAATCAATGCCTTTGGTGAACATTTTTCCCGTGTTTTGATTAGGATTTTCAAACCCGACGAATATCGGGATTTGTAGTGCCAACAACATGTCTTTGGTCTGTTTGTAATAGACATCGCCCGTAAAGCGTAAACGGTTATCCAAGAAATGGGCATCTATCCCAATATCACTCGACTCCGTTTTTTCCCAAGAAATGTCTTTGATGGCGTATTGAACCTGCGCTGCCGTTTGTTGTGAAACCGCTGCACCGTTTTGATAAAACAAAGCGTTGCCAAAGTTGATAATGCCCAAATACGGGTAATTCCCAATGCGTTCATTGCCCAATGCTCCCCACGATGCCCGCAATTTGAGGAAAGAAATGGCTTTTTGGTTTTTCATAAAACCCTCTTCGCTGATTACCCAACCCGCAGAAATGGATGGGAACATCCCCCAACGATAATCGGTATTGAAGCGAGAAGAGCCATCACGTCGGATATTGGCTTGTAATAGGTATTTATTTTTGAAGCCGTATGTCAAACGACTGAAGTAAGAACGGTAAGCTGTTTCACTTGCCGAACCCGAATTGTCACGAAACGTAATGGGGCCTTGGTCGAGATAAGGATAACCAGCGAATAAAAATTGGTCACGAGAGGCCGTTAAGCCTTCTGATTTACTGTAAAAATTTTCGTACCCTGCTAAGGCGGTCACGTCGTGGTTTCCAAAAGTTTTGACATAATTTATCAACAATTGGGTGGTTAAGGCTAAGCTGTTGCTACGGCTTTCAAACAAGCGGTTGGTGGCATTGGCGCCATTTTCCGAAAGTGTTACTACAAATTGCGTAGGGTCAGTGGCCGAGTAGGCATCTACTTTATTATTAAAAAACTTCTGGCTGTTGAAATCAAAAATGGGCGCAAGGATACCCGAGATTTTCAGGCCGTCTATCGGCTTAATATCCAATCCTACCCGGCCACTGATTTGATTGTACCAGTTTTGGTTTTGGCCACCGTATTTCAAACGTGCCCAAACATTCGCGCCCGCTTTGCCGTCTGCCACTCGTCCATCTGTCCACATAGCAGGATAAACGGGCGAAGCAATGCGGATTTCCCCCAAAGGGTCGCTGTGAGTCGGGTCGGTAGTAGCGGTTCTTCTAAAATTAAAATCGAACGTACCACCGATGTATTTATTGATGTTGAAATCGTTGTTGAGGCGGGCAAAAATTCTTTTGTAGTTTTTGTTGTCGTAAAAACCACCTACGGTTTCGTAGCGTAATGAAGCATTGGTTCGGACAAATTTGGATCCTGCCATGATGCTCAAACTGTGCGTTTCACGCGGGGCAGCGGTGTTGAGAGACAAATCGGCCCAGTCGGTATCGGGGTACTTGTCGGGGTTGGCTACCTTGTTGGTTTCGTAATTATCAATCAACTCTTTGGTAAACGTAGGATATTGGTTGGTGCCATTTCCTGCATCGTTCCAGCGCAATTCATTCGCTAGTTGCATGTAGCGAACAACGCCCATTTTTTCGGGCAATTTTGTGGGTTTATCTACTCCTCTTTCAACGTTGTACTGTATAGAAACTTGGTCAGCTTTGGCTCTTTTGGTCGTAATCAGTATAACACCTGCCGCCGCCCGTGAGCCATAAATAGAGGCAGAAGCTGCATCTTTCAACACGGTGATATTGTCGATATCGGCGGAGTTAACAAGATTAACGTCGGCCACAGGTACGCCATCAACGATAACCAAGGGGTCAGAATTGCCAATAGTTGTCACGCCCCTAATGCGGATAGTTGCGCCGCCCATGGCACCACTGCTACCGCTTCGGGTGACGGTTACGCCCGACATGGTACCTTGCAGCGACTGTGCTACCTGCGTTTCTCTTCGTTCCTTAAATAACTCGCCGCCGATGGTAGAAACCGCCCCCGTCATATCTTTCTTTTTCTGAACGCCATAGCCCACTACTACTACTTCTTCCAAGGCTTTGGTATCTACTTTGAGGCGAATATCCAACCCACTTTTATTTCCTGCTTGTACCTCCTGTACCTGATACCCTACAAATGAAAATACCAGAATGGCATTGGCATTGACTACGTCTATTTTGTATTTACCATTGGCATCGGTAGTAGTGCCTCGCTGAGTCCCTTTTACCAAAATACTTACCCCTGGCAGTTCTGTCCCGTTTTCGTCGGTGACAGTCCCCGTGATGGTTTGGTCAACCATTTGAAAGTCAGGAGATTTAGGAGTTGATTCGTCTTCTTGAAATCCGATTGTGGCATCGTTATCTTTTCGTAAAACAATACGATTGCTCACTTGTATATGCTTGATTTTGAGCGGCTTCAAAAGTCGGTTTAAGATACTCGACAGTGCTTCGTTGGTGGCGTTAATACTTACGGCACGGTCAAGTTTCAATGTCCTCGAATTGAAAGAAAATTTTACCTGCGCTTCTTTTTCGAGTTGTAGTAAAACTTTTTCTAGCGAGGTATCAGTAAGGTGCACACTTACCTTTCGGTCAAGCATATTTTGCCCTTTGACTGGGGTAGCCATAGTAAGGCTCGAAAACATAATGGCTAAGGTGAGTTGTAGAAGCGAGGTTTGCACAATTCGATATAGTAATCGTTTGTTGGTCAATGTTTTTTTCATACTTTTGACTTGTTTTTAGTTAATACTTTTTACGCTGGTATTGGCAAAAACCTCCCTGTGCCCTTAGCAGAGGGCATATCAACGGAACACGTTAGGGAGAGCATTGGGCGTCGAATATGTAGCAGCATTTCGACGCTTTTTTTGTGGGTAGAAAAGGGTATTTTTTTAATTCATAAGCAGTGGAAAGAGGGGGTTAGTTACATCCTTCGGATAAAATAGTAATTTGATTGCCGTTCATTTCGTAACGGGTCGTATTGCCTAAACTCTCGCAGAGAATTTTGAGCTTTTCGGGCAGGGGTTGGTCGCTGAGGGAGGTCGTAAGATAGCAGTCTTTCAACCTCTCTCGTGGGTAGTCAATTTCGACCAAATACGTCTGCTCAATGGTTTTCAGAATCTGAGCCACGGGTACATCCGAAAACTCAAAACTCAGCTGTTCGATGGGCGCAACTGCTTTGGTGAGTTCTTTTTCTTGGGTAATGTCTGTTATTTTTTCAAAAGCAAGTCGATTACGGACAAATCGAATGGCCTGATTGGGCAATAATTGGATACTTGCTGTATTGAAGGATGAGAGGGCTTGGTTCGAACTAACGTTGACTTTTCCTGTACGTACTACCACTTCTACGTTGGGTTGGTCACCGTAGGCTTTTACCCGAAAACTCGTCCCGATGACCTTGGTAACAATCTCATTGGCAAATACAAAAAAAGGTTTTTTTGGGTTTTTGCTAATCTCAAAGAAACCTTCGCCCGATAGATAGACGTTGCGCTCGTTGCCCGCAAAACTTTTAGGATAGCTTAACTTGCTCTTAGGTTGAAGCAACACAGAACTGCCATCCGAGAGGGTAATCAACTGCGGTTTATTGGTATTATTGGTTTGTTCAATCAGCCCGTCGGTATCCTGCTTGATGAGTTCAGCGTAGGTAAGTTTCTCCTGCGTTGGGGTTTGGGCTTTGTACAGCCATCCCAATGACAGCCCCAAGGCCAAAACTGCCGCTACACTACGCCATCCGATACGATTCCAAAGCGACACAACTGGCATTGGACGTTCTTGGCTATGTTCTTCTTCTTCGATTTTGTTCCAAACCGCTTGTAGCGCGTTTTGGGTTTCAAGGGGAGACACGGCCGTTTCAGAAACCCGCATAGCTAGTACCCACAGGCGCGCTTCAGCCACGAGTTTGGCTCGTTCGGGGTTTTCGACTGTCCATTCTTCCCAATGATGGCGTTGGTCTCCTTGCCGAACCCATTTCAGGAACGATTCGTCGGACAGAAAATCCTCAATGTTTTTATACTGGTCGCGCTGCTGCATCTGAAAAAGAGTTTCAGAAACAGAGAGGACAGCAATTGAGGCCGATACTCACTAACGTGGTACTTTTTTTGAAAACTTTAAAGTATTCTTGCAAAGAGCAGTAACACAAGGGTAAGGTCGCCCTTCCATTCGCGGCGGAGATGCTGAATGCACCGGTGTAGGAGATTAGAAACCGATTGATGATTGATATCGAGCATTTCACCGATTTGTTCGATACTCAGTCCCTGATGATAACGAAGGTACAGTGCTTCTTTCTGACGGGCGGGTAGTGCATTGATGAGGCGATTGAGTTGCGCAATTTGGGCGGCAGTTTCTTCATTGGCAATGAGTTGGTCTTCCATAGAAAAGTCTAAAGAAAATTCAACTGATTCTAACGAGGTGGTTTGTCGAAAAAATGTGTCGCGCTCGTGTAGTCGAGCGATGCGCTTACGTACACTCGACAATAAATAGGCCTTCACTACAACACTCTCGCTCAGGGAATTTCGATAAAGCCATACATTGACAAAGACATCTTGGACGCAATCTTGTACCCGTTCGGGATAGGCCATCAACGAATTGCCGTAGCGAATCAGTGAGCCATAGTAACGCTCAAAAAGAGTAGAAAATGCCAACTCATCACCCATTTTGAGGTGTTGCCAAAGAATTTCGTCCGTAAATGAGGTCGTTAGCAAAGTAAATACGTGTTGAATTTTGTCAAAAATTCAACAAAATTAGGAATAAATTAAACTTTGCAAAGATTTTAAATTGCTGTCTTAGGGTATATCTTGACGGACAAAGGCACTCGCCTCTGGTGGAATGCCCGTAAAATTCGATTTATTTTTCAGCGCGCAGCCAGCGTCCGCCTTTAGTGGGTAATTTGAGTTGACTGTTATTGACGGTTTTACCTGTGATGGCATCCGTCAATTGGTCTTTGTTATTCAGTTTTGTCAGCAGCACTCCCAACGTTCAAAAAGCAAACTGACTTGATGATAGGGAACGATGTTGATACGGGCGTTGGTGTTTTATTTTTACGGTCTTCCCAACGAGCCATGTCATAGGTGGCTTTGACGCTCCAACGAGGATAGGCCGGCCAATAAGGCGCGTTTGTTCAAAAATGCACAACGCACGCACAAAACGGGCCCGTCCCCTTTGTAGGTTGATGTCCTTGCGGGGGTCGGCTTCGCCAGGGTTTCTGATTGCTTTGCAGGATTTTCAGTACGTTGTTGGTATTGTTGAGCCCAAACGTGGACCATTTATCTTGTTTTGGGACAATAAAGGGGAAGTTAATCAATGCTAACCTCCCCTTTTATAGTGCGGATATTATCGAATTACCCTAAGAAAGTACTTCTTTGCATAAATCGAGATAAAATGCTAAATCTGGTTTAGGTAAGTTAGTGACTTTGGCGGCTTCGTCCCAGCGGCGCATTTGAATGATGAGGTCAAAGTAGGGATTCTGCTCAAATTGGGCTGCTTCTTCGGTATTCATTGGGCCCCCTTGAAACTCCAACGTTTTGAGACTTGCCTCAGAAAGACCAGCGAAGTATTTGGGGTTTTTGAACGTTAAATACCGCTTTGCATTGACGTGATTGGCTACCAAAATGCAGACCTTTTCGGAAAAACCTTGCGTACGGAGCCATTCGGCAGCTACTTCTTCGTGGTCTTTTCTGCCATATTCGGCCATGAGTTCTTCTTCGAGCTCAGTGGGCATTAAATGGCCAATGTCGTGTAAAAAAGCAGCAACTTGTACTTCTTTGTCAAAACCTCCTTTTCGGGCCAAATCGGCTCCTTGGGCAGCGTGTTCGAGTTGGCTTACGTCTTCGCCAAAATATTGGTTATCTCCTTGGGCTTCAAAAAGCTGGCGAATGGTGGTGATTGCGGACATTTTTTATGGATTAATTAATGTAATATTGGTGGTTATTCGTTGTTTTCGGTCTGACTGTCGTCTGACCTACGTCCATCGTTAGATGATACTTTACTCACTTAAAAACCGTTAAAATGGCTTCTCCTACTGAATGTTCACAGGTGAAATTTAATCCTAACGCGGAGGCTACCGTTTGAGCAATTTGGTTTTGAAACAACACTTGGGTGTGTTTTACTTCGCCTTTAGCGGGGGTATCGGGTCCCATCGCTCCCATCCAAATTTGGTAACTATCGGGAGTTTTGGTGCCATGATCCTTCCATCGGGCTTTGGGGTTATGTCCGCGACCGTGGTCGGTGGTGAGTAAAATTGTAGTTTTTCCTTTGTATTCGGGTTGGGATTGGAGGTAATTCCATAAATCTGCAATAAACTTATCGACTAGGTTGGCTGTCAGTAAGTATTGGTCGTATTTGCCTGCGTGGGCATAATCGTCGGTTTCGTCAAACGACAAGAAAAAGACTTTGGGTTTATTTTTTTGGATGTATTCTTTGGCCATGTAATAAGTGATGAAATCTTGTCGAGTTTCACCCCAGGGGCTTGGTAATTTGTCTTGAATTTCATTCAGTAATTGTTCACGTGGGTTGGGACTAGCGACGGCCTCGTGGCCTGCATTGACGGGGATGCCGGTTCGTTTTTCGTTGATAATGTGCGGTACCACATCCCAAGTTGCATAGCTAGCCACCTTACCTTGGTACTTGGGTTGGCGATTGATAAACTCCAACACGGTTGTATTAGGGTTGTCAATTTTGTCATTGGAGTTGATACGTTCGTCGGCAAATCCACTCAATATTTCGTTGTACCCTGGATAGCTAAACCAGTAAGCATTGGATACGTTCATCTTGCTGCCCTTATCGCGATTTCCGTACAACTGTCCTTGTTTTGCGACGGTATCCCAAAAAAAGGGAAGTAGTTTTTGGCGACGTTCTTTGGCGGTACTGGCCCAAAACTGCTTTTTCAACTTGGTAGTATCGCTCGTAAAGGTAGGGTCAAAAAGCAAGGTAGAGTCCGCTCCTCCAAAAACTTCTTGCCATCGAAGGCCGTCGGTCGTGATGAGAATGATGTTTTCGGTTTGTCGCTGGGCGAAACTTGAAAGCGTAATCAATAATAAGCTGATGCGTAGCATGAATAATTTCATCGGTATCTATTTTTGATTTCAATGGAGGCGTGTGTTAATTAAAAAATAAAGCGGGAAGAAAACTACCCGCTTTAGAAGTCACTTAACTTAACCTATGAGTAAAACATTACTTTAAAAGCCACATGAGGTCGTTTACATCATCTTTCCCAGCAAACTGGGTAGAAAGGGCAGAGGAATAGTTCGATGTGTTGGTGGTACGTTCGGTAGCAGGATATTGCCAACGTTTTGGAATGCGACTGCTGTTGCCAGTACCCACGCCCGTAAGGAAGGTAGGAATACCCGTTCTGCGCTGATTATAAAAAGCCTCTAAACCCGAATTTTGGAAGAAGGCAATGTATTTTTGAGTAACAATTTGCTTTAAGCCTGTTTCGTCGTTGCCTGCATACTTTACCAACGAGCCGTCGAGGTAGGTAGATAGAGTAGCTGTTTCCGAAATACCATAATGGCTCATAGAGGCTTCAATTCCTTTTTTATACCAAGAGGCCGCGTCGCCTGTAGCCCAGCCACGGTTGATGCCTTCGGCAACGTTGAAGCATAGTTCAGGATATCCAATAATGAACAATGCCTCGCCCACGTCGTTGGAATAATACCGCGAGCGTTTCTGAAACGAATATTGTCCCTTAAGTACTTTCGTGCTCATATCGGCCAAATCTTCACCCGAAGATGCACCAACGTAGGCATCGAAATCGGTGACTTTCAAGCCAGCATTGATTTTGGCTTCGGCAGGTTCGGCTACTGCAAAAATACGGGGGTCTTTGCGTGCTACCAACAAGTCTACGTAGGTCTTCGCCATGTTTTCACGGGTGGCATTAAACCCAAAGTTAGACGGGTTGCGGGGGTACTTATTGAAGGTGTTGAAAGTATACTGCAAGTTGTCGGACATCGACGACTGGAGTGGAAATTTAGCGGGGTTTGCAAGCATCTCCGCAAAACGCTGTTTTACCTGTAAGTCACTATCCGTAGATTTGCTGCTTAGGTTGATTAATACCCGCATTTTGAATGAATTAATCACTTTTTGCCACTTTTTCAGGTCGTTGCCAAGGTAAATATCGCCAGCGAGGTTTTTGTCGCCTTTGGTAATGAGCGCGGCTAAGTCATCGTTTGAACTGTCGAGCCATTTCAAGATTTGAACATACACTGCTTTTTGCGAATCGTACTTAGGGGTAGTGGCCTCTAAGCCTTTGAGGGCGTCGGTCATCGGAATGTCGCCTACGCGTTTTGTCATATCGTCAAAAAAATACGCCCTGAAAAATTTCCCTAATGCACTGTAAGGGTTTTGTTCTGCTAACCCAGCCCGCTTTGCTTCTTCCTCCATTTTGATGACATTCTTAAGGGTGAAAAAAGAAAAATCGGTGGTTGTCCAACTGTACTCGTTGGTCGCATAATAGTTATAATTGGAACAATAATACTGGTTCCAGCGTGCTTTGTCTCCCCACGCACTTCCCGCATTTACAACGTTGTACATATCGTTCAAAACGCCATTGAAAACCAAAGAAGCAGGTGCATTAACGGGACGATTAGGGTCTTTTTCGAGGGTAGTAAAGTCTTGGCAGCCTCCTAGCATCCAAAGTGGGAATAGTAACAGAAGTCTAAAAATATTTTTCATGAGTGCAATGTCTATAGATGATTGATTTTAGAAGGTCAAATTGATATTCACCCCATAACGACGCATGGTAGGGGTTTGAAGGTCAGAACTTCCTTGTGAACCATTGGCAAATTGATCGAGGTCAATGTCTTTTTTCTCGGCAAAATACAACAGGTTACGTCCTACCAACGAGATACTTACTTGCTTGAAGAAGGTCTTTTGAAGGAGGTTAGCGGGTAAATTATAGCCAATGACTACCTCCCGTAGTTTTGCAAAGGAGCGATCCATCAAGTTGCCACCGTTAGGACTGTATCGGCGACTAATATAATCTTGGAGGAATTGTTTGGTGGTATTGGGAGCAAACTGAAGCTCTCCGTAGTTAGTGATATTGCCATCGACGTCGTATTTGACGGCAACGCCATTAGAAACAACGACCCCTTCACCTACGTACGATTTCACACCTTTGTAATCTTGGTAACGAGCTTCGCCCATAGCGCCTTCTATCGTCGCAATGTGGCGACCTCCACGGAAGGTCTGGCGCTGAATGTAGTTGGCAATGACGCCACCTACACGGCCATCAAATTGGAAGCTAAAGTTCCAGTTTTTGTAATTGAAGCGGTTGTTTAAGCCCCATACCCAATCAGGATTCAAATAACCTAAAAACTGGCGGACAGGGTTAATAATAGGGCGACCACCCGCATCATTAATCAATTGCCCATCTTGGGTACGAATAAACGTTTGGTCGTAATAGGCATCGGTACGGTCTCCTACTTTTAAGAATTGATTCAGGCGGTCGACGCCAGGGTAAATCTCAGTCAAACGCTCCTTGAAAGTCGACCAGTTGGCCAAGATTTCCCAATTGAATCCACTCAGGTTTTTAATGGGCGTTCCAGTCACGGAAAGTTCTACGCCTTTTTTCTGCGTTTTGATACCGTTTACTAACGCGGCCGAATAGCCTGTAGTCGTAGAAAGTGGTAAGTTAAAAATACGAGGGCCATCGTTAGAGATAAAGTAAGCAGCATCTACCGTGAGGCGGTTATTCAAGAAACGAATATCGGCTCCAAATTCAGTTTGAGACGTAGAATTTGGCTGAATTTGGGCGTTGTTGAGGGTATTTGTGAAAAACGCGGCAGGTTGGTTATTATAGGTCAATGGAGTACTATAAACCGCAGAGTTTTGGTAAGTCGGCCCGTCATAAGAAGAAGTGTAAGAATCGCCATATCCCAAACCAATCCCCGAAAACGAAGAGGAGGTTAGGCCATCTTTCACGTTGGCATACGAACCGCGAAGTTTTAAAAACGAAACAGGACCAAGATTTTGTACCAAATCAGATACTACAAAACTAGCCGCCACCGAGGGATAGAAGAACGTATTGTTTCCCTTAGGAAGCGTTGACAACTGGTCTATACGTCCTGTAGTGGAGACTGTTAGGAGATTTTTGTACGAAAAGTCTGCCGAGTAGTAGGCCGAATTTACCCCCATTGCCGAACGGAAATTGCTGATTTTGACAGGGTTGGCGGAGTTAGCAAAGCTGTAAACACCTGGCACGTTGAGGTAGTCGGTGGTGGTAAAGTTATAGTTGAAGTCGAAGGTACGAATGTTGCCACCTATAAAACCATTGACTGATAAATCATTGCCAATTTTTTTATCAATTTTTAGGAGCAACTCGGTGTTGTTGTCAAACAAATTGCGTTGATCCTCGCGGTAGTCTCCACGGCGTTCATCGCGTCCATACGTACCCATTGAGTATGGAAACTTCTCGGTGCGAAGGGTATTCCACGACGATACTTGAGTACGTAGCATAGCTTCAATGCCGTTTGCAATTTGGTATTTCATGGCTACTTGACCTATAATGTCTGTTTTAGTATGCCCTCGTAACCACTCATAGGCCATAAAATAAGGGTTATTATACCGCTGGTATTCGGCATAAATTTGCTGCACACCTTCCTTCCCAGGCTGCCAATAATTACGCATGTCATCCATTGACCAGTCGGCTCCTGCCCATAAAATGATGTTGTAAATCATAGAGTTAGGGCCATAGTTTACGTCAGGAAAGTTGGGGGACTGCTGGCGGTTGTACTGCAAGTTTGATTCAAAAGAAAGTTTGTTGCTGAACTTATAATCAAACGAGGTATTGAAGGTAGAACTATTGAGGCGGGTATTCGGAACGATTCCTTTCTGATAAGTATTCGATAACGAAAAGCGCGCGTTGTATTTGTCACCTGAGGTCGAAACAGCGATGTTATTGGTAGACAATACCCCTGTCTCTAAGTATCTCTTCAAGTTGTCTGTCCCGCGCGCTGTCCAAGCAGTAGGAATGCGCTTGCCCGTCGAAGGGTCGATAGGGCTGTCGTATTGTGCAATGAGTTGACCTTCAAATTTTGGCCCCCAAACGTCATAGTCACCGTCGTTTTTCCCCCCACCACGACCATCCACGAATTCATACACGCCGTGGTCGCCTGGGCCATACAAATCCTGTACCTTGGGAATGGCATTGAATCCATTATCAAACATAGTTGAAGAGTTAACATCAACCGCAAAGCCTCTTTTGTCTTTTGAACCACGCTTTGTTGTAATCAAAATGGCACCGTTTTTACCACGGAAACCATACAAAGCCGAAGCAGATGCACCTTTTAAAACAGAATAGCTTTCGATATCGTCGGGGCTGATGTTCCAAGTATCGGAGTTAATAGGCACCCCGTCAACTACGTACAAAATATCGGTATTACCCCGCAGAATTACCTGTGGACGGCGAAGCATTTCAGCACTCATTCCTATCGTTAAGCCTGCTACCTTTCCAACAAGTCCCTGAACGGCATTGGGTTCGCGGGCTTTGATAGTTTGGCTCGCATCAATTCCTTGGATAGAAACCCCTGTACGGCGAACGTCTTTTTTGATACCAAGGGCGGTTACGACGATTTCATTAAGTTGGCGAAAATCTTGCGCCATTGTTACGTCAATCACCGTACGATTCCCGACAGAAATTTCTTGGGGAGTGTACCCCACAAACGAAAAGACCAAGGCGGCATTGGGAGTGGCACTCAAGCGGTATTTTCCTTGAGCATCAGTAGTTGTCCCTTTAGTAGTTCCTTTTACCACAATACTTACGCCTGGAAGAGGGGCGCTTCCGTCGGCGTCAGTTACTTTTCCTTGCACCGTCACTTCTTGTGCAAATATCGTAGAGCAAAAACTGAGGGCTATCATACATAGCGTCCACGTTGTCTTCCCAAGATTTCGGGGTAAATTTTGTAGCATTGTACTGGTTGTTTAGTAAAAAAATGAAGAAGAGTTAGATTCTTATTTCTGGGTGCAAAGAAATGACAAGCACATTACTACATCATTAATGAAACATGAAGTATATATTAAGAATTTTATAAAAACTAAACTTTGAATAAAAAGGTAGAGATAGTAATAAATGTTAATATTTGCTGTACGTAGCTGTCTATTAGAGAGCAAACTGGCATTTTTCTGTATTATTTGATAATAACTATCCTCTTTGATATCTAGGTATGTTAAATTTAACTAAACAATAATCTGAGGTTGTGTTCACTTTGTTTAGTAATGTTATACCTTTGTCGTTTTAATTAAGTTTATATTTAAAAGCATGAGTATAAAGCAAATAGAATTGGTCGTTTTTGATATGGCAGGAACGACCATTGATGAGCAAAATGCCGTCTATAAAGCCATTCATCAAGCCTTAGAAGAAGCTGGATATGACTGTTCATTGGACCTAGTATTATCCATAGCTGCTGGTAAAGAAAAACGCCAAGCCATCAAAGATGTGCTAATCTACTTGAATAATGAGGAGCCATTTAGCCCTATGATAGATGCCATTCATGAGGATTTTAAACAAAAATTAGACGAAGTTTACGCCAGTAGAATTGCTAAAGCTATGCCTGATACCGAGGTGGTGTTTGGACAATTACGTCGGCAAAATATCAAGATAGTTCTTAACACAGGCTATACGCGACCTATTGCCGAACTGCTCATGCAGCAAGTCGGTTGGACGATTCCACAAACAGTAGATGGCCTTGTGACAGCCTCTGACGTGACTCAAGGCCGCCCACATCCTGATATGATTTTGGCGGCGATGCAGCTTACGGGTATCACCGACCCACAAGTAGTGGCCAAAGTGGGCGATTCGGTCATTGATATAGAGGAAGGAATCAATGCAGGCTGTGGCTTGGTAGCAGGGGTTATTACGGGTGCGCAAACCTATACCCAACTCGCTACGGCGAATCCAACGTATATTTTTAAAAATTTGACGGAATTATTGAGCAAAATCTAAAGCCTTTTTTCTGTTTTATGCAAAAATTTGATGTAATCGTGGTCGGAAGTGGCATCATGGGTACGTTCCATGCCTACCATGCTGCCTGCCAAAATAAGTCGGTCTTATTGCTTGAAAAAGATAATTTTCCTGTTGGAGCCACTGTCCGAAATTTCGGCCAAGTAGTGCCTTCAGGTTTAGCGGGGCGATGGTTCACCTATGGATGCCGCAGCGTAGAGTTGTACCAAGAATTGCAGTCGAAGGTAGATTTAACGATTCGAAATAATGGTTCAGTCTACATTGCTTCCGACGACGATGAATGGAAACTAGCCAATGAACTGTATGATTATTACCAAAAAATAGGGTATTCCTGTGAACTGTTGAGTTGTAAAAAGTGCCTCGAAATGTATCCTTACTTGCGACCAAGCTATCCTGTAGGAGGTATTTTTTTTCCGCAGGAATTGAGCGTCGATTCTCCTGTATTGATGCAGCGGTTGTTGGGGTATTGTAAGGAACAAATCGGCATTACCATTCTCAATAATGCGACGGTGGTTGATTGTCAGAGTGCCAATGGCAAAGCCACGGTGCAGTTGGCCAACCGTCAGGTGTTTGAAGCAGAAAAAGTATTGATTTGTAATGGTCATGAATTTAGAATGCTTTATCCTGATTTGTTTGCAGCAAGTGGTTTGATTGTCAGTAAATTGCAAATGATGCAAACGACTCCGTTTCCTGACCTTCGCATGAAAGGAAATATTTTAACGGGATTGACCATTCGGCGTTATGAATCATTTCAGCAAATGCCCTCGTTTGCCTTTATGTCAACACCTGAGCATTATGCGGAGTTAAAAAAATGGGGCATTCATGTATTATTTAAGCAAGCCCAAGATGGCTCGGTGGTAATTGGAGATTCGCACGAGTACGCAGATGCTCAACATGTAGATGACTTGGGTTTTCATACGACCGATTATATCAATGAGTTGATTATCAGTGAAGCTGAAAGAATTGTTACTTTCGACGTAGATGCTATTCGCACGACTTGGGCTGGGTTTTATAGCCAAACACCCCATGAAATTTACGAACGTCAAATTGACGACCATATTCAGATTATTACGGGGATTGGAGGGAAAGGTATGACGTCAACGGGGGGATATGCCGAAGAAAATATCAAAAAAATATTCGCCTAAACGGTTTTCTGAAAAATGGTGAAGCGGATATGTTATTGCCTATAGTTACCGTCCAAGATACAAATATCCTCGATAAGTAAACCCCTTGGGTTCGGTACTTATTAGATATGTATATATGCCAGTGGGTAGGGGTTGGTCGTTAAATGTTCCATCAAAGGAAGATTGATACAGTCCCTTTTTATAAAAAACGAGTTCACCCCAACGGTTAAAAACACTTACTTCTGCTTCTGGAAACTCCTCTATACCGCTGATTTTCCAATTATCGTTTACTCCATCAATGTTGGGACTAAAGGCGTCAGGTATGTAAAGCGGAGTAAAAACAACAATCCTAATGCTATCTTCAGCGACACACTGCGAGGCACCCGTCGCTTTCACTCGGTAGGTTGTTGATTGTTCAGGGCTGAACGTTGGGTTAGAACTTGCAACATCGCTAATACCATAGGGTGGTGTCCATTCGTACGTATAGCCATTACCCAAATTGGCATTTATCGAAATTGTAGCGCCTCTCGATACAGATTGGTCAGGACCTAATTCAAGCGAGGGAGGAGGTGAAATTCGAACGGTTTGCGTTGCTTCACCATTCATACATTCGGCGTTGCCTTTCACCTGGTAGCTTACAATATGTTCGCCATAACCCGCTTTTTGAGGGTTAAATTTTTCTTCGAACACCCCTTCTCCTGAAAAACTTCCTCCCGATGGTGTTCCTTTCAGAACGACCGATGAGGCGTTTGCTCCGCAAAAGTCGGGTATTTTTTCAAAGGTTACCGCAATTTTGTTGACTAACTCAACTTTGAAGGGGGTGGAGGTTGCAACACAACGATTAGTATCCCTGACCGTCACGGTATAGGTGCCTGCCTCGTTTATTGTAAGTTCCTTCTTACTTCCGTTCTGAATAGTACGTTGTTCCTTTTTCCACTCAAATCTTTTAAGATCTTTTCCTTGCGCACTAAGTAGGAGGCTCCCTCCTGGGCATATCTGATTTCCTAAAGAGGTAATCAGTACGACTGGGTCGTCGTATTGTATTACAGAGACTTGGTTTGATTCGGTAGTACAAGCATTGGGGGCAGTTAGTTTGACGGTATACGTGCCAGGCTGATTGACCGAAATAGAATCTCTACTTTCATTGATTGGCTGTCCATCTCGTAACCATTTGTATAAGTAGGTTCGTCCTTGGGTAGCTTTTAAAGTGACGCTTTCGCCCTTGCAAAACCCTGCTCGTGAAGCGCTTAAGTCGGCTTTTGGGGGTGTGTACGTAATGACTGTAAGTGCTCCAGAAGCATTGGCGCAGTCAAATTCATCAACAACTTTTAGGAAATAAATACCTGTTTCGATGGCATCAAATATATTGCTAGTGGCACTTGGAATGGGTTGATTTTCAAAAAACCATTGGTACTTCAAGGTACTATTTCCGCTTGAATTGCTGGAAAGTTTTACTTTTCCTTCTTTACAAGAAATATCAATGGGATTATCTGCGGAAATACTCACTAATGGTTTAGTATTGGTCGTAATGGTGAGCGAGGTAGAAAAGATAGGTGTGGGGCAAAGTGGGGACTGTAGGAGGCAGCGGTAAATCCCTGATTGGCTACCCCGAATAACCAAGATAGAATCGTTGGCGTTGGGAAGGTTAGTTGCTCCTTTTTGCCATTGAAAAATGCTGCCTTTAACAAAATTTCGGACGTTGAGTTGTACTAAACTATCTTGGCAAACAGCCGTGGTTGTTGCAGTATTGGGTCGTTTTAGTTTGGATAAAAATAGGGTAGGAGGAGTGGTGCAATCTGCAACGGTCGATGATTCTTTGGTGTTTTCCTCAACCCTTCCAAAGGTTAACAATGAAAAACCCAATAAAAGGAAACTCAATAAAATCGTCCGTGGGCACATTGAGAAGATGAGTTAATGTATTCAAAATACAACAAAGACTCAGATTTACTTATGCACTAAAATGAACCTTTTATACTCGATTTTTGGAGTCAATCAAAATCGTTACGGGGCCGTCATTGAGGAGGGCTACTTTCATATCAGCGCCAAATTCGCCTGTTTGGATAGGTTGGCTCAGTTCTTGAGATAGCTGTTCAATTATTTTTTTGTACAATGGAATCGCTACCTCGGGTCGGGCAGCGTCGATAAACGATGGACGATTCCCTTTTTTGGTACTGGCATGAAGCGTAAATTGGCTGATAAGCAATATGTTACCGCCAACTGTCTTGATGTCGAGGTTCATTTTTCCTTCTTCGTCTCCAAAAATGCGCATTCCAACAATTTTTTTTGACAGCCAATCAATGTCTTCCTGCGTATCAGAATGAGTAATTCCTAACAAAATCATAAACCCCAAACCAATTTGGCCTTTTACTTGCCCTTCGATGGTGACGGATGCTTCGGTAACGCGTTGAATGACTGCAATCATAGATAAAGGAAACTTAAAAAGGGCTAAGTAATAGATAATCAATTTTTTGTACTCTTTGCGTGATAAATTTGCATTTTAACTTAAGTATATAAGTAGGTGCTTGCAAATGAGCAGGTGAAGCGCCTTGTGGTATATTGAGTGTAAGACCGCATACTGACTAAAATACAAATTAAACTCTTTCAAAATTATGGAAAGTTTTAGAGTTTGTCTAAAAATTAAAAGCGACGAAATTGATAAAATGTCAAAATTGTAAAAAATTGGTAATTAGTCATCACTTGTGGTTGTAAAAATATGGTTTAGCCTGAATATACCAGAGGATTTGACAAGAAGTTGTTTTTTTATACATACCTCTTACTCTTTTTTGGTTTTTGGGAATTTGATTGTCAGCGTGGGTGAAAAAGTGTACTTTTGGCATAGTACCGGAAGTCATAAGGCGGTAGTTTTGGAGGTTTGGCAATCTCAAAGTTCGTCATTACCGTGTTTTTTTACATAGGTATTGATGCTTTACTGCTGCTACAAAGCCGATACATTGTTAAGTAAATAATTCCATTTATTTTCCCCACAGAATACTGCAGACTAAACTAATACAAGCGCAGATTTTCGTAGGAAAGGACTTCATAAAGCCATTCATCTGAAACTTTAAACTTGCGTTTGGGTAGAGTTTAAAGAGAATTCAACAAAGGTCAACTCCAAATATGCATTTATTTTTCCAACCCGATTTCTCTTCAATTTATGCCCTTACCGACGATGAGGCATTCCATGCCGCTAAAGTGCTACGCCTTCGCGAAGGAGAAATCGTTCAAGTAACTGACGGACAAGGAAGCTGGTACGACGCCCAAGTGCGTCAGAGTACGCCCAAGCGTTGTGATTTACAGATACTAAAACAAACGACCTACGAGCCACGTCCCTATTCGATTGAAATTGCTTTAGCTCCCACCAAAAATATCGACCGCATAGAATGGTTTGTGGAAAAAGCTACTGAAATGGGAATTGACAAAATTTCATTTTTCTATACCAAACACTCAGAACGACGTACGATGAAGCTAGACCGCCTGCAAAAAATAGCTGTTTCTGCCATGAAGCAATCCCTACAAGCTTATTTGCCAGCATTGGAAGAAGTGGGCGATTTTGAAAAATGGCTTTCAACAGCTCAAGCATTTCCGAGACAAAAATTTTTAGCTCATTTGCCTGAAGGTTCGATGCCCGCCCATCTTTGTAAAAGCGTAAAACCTCATCAAAAGTACCTCGTTTTGATTGGTCCTGAAGGTGATTTTACCCCAAAAGAAATTGAATTGACACAAAAGGCTGGGTTTCAAATGGTAGTTTTAGGCAATACCCGTTTGCGGACGGAAACGGCTGCACTGGTAGCATGTCAAGCGCTTCACTTGGTTAATAGCCTTGGAGAATAGATATAGTTCACTGAGGTTTTTGTCATGATTATTGAAAGTAAAATGGCCAAGAAAGAATGCTAATAAATAGTTAGTTATACAGGTGTTGGTACTAATTTTGATAGCGATTCGTTGTAATTGGCGTACATACTTGCGTGAATGAATCGTTTACGCTAAGTTCGTGCAACGGTTTATTCACTAAGACACCCCCATTATGCGCCTCGTTCAAACGTTGTTTTTATCATTACTAGTTGGTGTTATTTTTAATAATACGGTTTCTGCACAGCACTCGTACAAAATTGCAAAACTCAAGTATGGCGGAGGGGGAGATTGGTATGCCAACAAAACATCCATGCCTAACCTCATTAAGTTTTGTAATCAGAACTTACGAATGAATCTTTTCCCTGAAGAAGACATTGTAGAACCAGGAAGCCCTGATTTGTTTTCATATCCTTTTATTCACTTAACAGGCCACGGAAACGTTCTTTTTTCAGATTCGGAGGCTCGAAATCTTCGTAAATACCTCATTGCGGGCGGTTTTCTTCATTTAGATGATAACTATGGGCTTGATAAGTTTATTCGTCGGGAGATGAAAAAGGTATTCCCAGAGTTAGAATTTGTTGAAGTGCCTTTTAATCATCCCGTTTATCATCAAAAATTTAACTTTACAAACGGTTTACCCAAAGTGCATGAACATGATTCAAAAGCTCCGCAGGGGTTTGGATTATTTTGGCAGGGGCGTTTGGTCTGCTTTTATAGCTACGAATGCGACCTTGGCAACGGCTGGGAAGACCAAAGCGTGTATAATGACCCTGAAGAACTACGGCAACAAGCCTTGAGAATGGGAGCAAATTTGGTTCAGTATGCCTTGACTGTCAATCAGTAAGCGGAAATTCGCCCAAAAGGTTGTTTGTCAAGAAAGCTTTTCTTAGTTTTGTACAAGTTTATAATAAATTTAAATAACCCATTTGCTTCATGTACGCAGTTTTGGTTGCCTTTTTTGGGCATTGGTATTTGTCTCTATTCTGTCAGACGTTTTTCCTGCATCGTTACTCTGCCCATAAAATGTTCACGATGAACAAATTTTGGGAGAAATTCTTCTACGCTCTGACCTACATTTCGCAAGGTTCGTCGTATTTGAGTCCGCGTGCTTACGCTATTCTTCACCGTATGCACCACGCATTTAGCGACACAGAAAAAGACCCTCATTCGCCGCACCATACCGAAAACGTATTTACGATGATGTGGAAAACCAAAGATATTTATAATGCGGTCGTGCAACGTAAAATGAAAGTAGAAGCCCGTTTTGACCGTGATTATCCTTATTGGGAAAAACTTGAAAAGTTAGGTGATTCTTGGATATCACGCGTTGGTTGGGGGATAGCGTACTTGGTATTCTATATTTTTGCTTTTATTTATTTAGATATGCACTGGGCGTTTTTCTTGCTGCTGCCTATCCACTTTTTGATGGGACCTGTTCATGGAGCTATTGTGAATTGGAGTGGTCACAAGTACGGATATCAAAACTTTGATAATCGTGATGAATCAAAAAATTCGTTGATTTTTGATGTCTTGATGATGGGTGAATTGTTTCAAAACAACCACCATAAATTGCCAAACCGTGCCAACTTTGGTACAAAATGGTTTGAATTTGACCCAACTTATCCAGTTATTAAACTTTTGAGTTGGACTAAAATCATCAAACTTCGCGAATCGAAAGTAGGTGTTGAGGTACCAGCCCCAGCACACGAAAGAGAGGCATAAGAAGTGAAAGATATTTCCAATAAAAAAGCGGGTTAGTTGAAACTAACTCGCTTTTTTATTGGGGAAAATTGTCAAAGAAACCTACAAGAGACGCTCTAAAATTTCATTCCAGTTCATTACACGTTCAAACGTTGTTTCTGTAAGGTTGTGAGGGGCGTTGAATAACAGTCGTCCTTCTCCTTTGAATGTCTTTAAGTTTCGTGGCATGTCATCGATGAGATAATCGCCGTTGAGAATGCTTTTATCACCACAAAAAACGATGTTTGACCAAGAAATAAACCCAAAATGACGGTGTAGCCAATCGTATTTTTCGCGGAATGAGTTGGGGAATTCCATGGCCGCAGTTGCCACAAAAATTTCGTATTTTTTGTTCAATTCCAACACTGCTTCTTGCGCATTCGGAATGAGTGGAATATCTGAAAAAAAGCCCGGCTCGTGGAGGATTTTATAAAGGCGCTTTTGCTCGGCTTGTGACAAGGTTTCGTAAAACGAAGCTTGGTGAAGCTCTTCGTAGGTTAACTTAGTATCAAATTCTCGAAGAACAATGTTCGCAAGTTTGCCGTGGGTATCGGCCAATACGTCGTCTTGGTCTAAAATAAGGCGTGGTTTTGTCATATTTTTGAAGAAAGGTGATTATAAAAAGTCAACTCCAATTTTACCAGAAAAATTCAGAAAATTAGAAGGTTCATGAATGGATTTGGTTATAGAATAGAATAGATGTAAAAGCCGAGGTAATTTACTGATAGTGAGCGTATATTCCTGCTTATCCTTTCGGCTTCAAAAACACAAACGGAATAATCATTTCTTCGATAGAGACACCTCCGTGCTGGAACGTATCACGGTACATATTTACGTATTGATTGAAGTTGTTGGGGTAGGCAAAAAAGTAATCGCCAAGGGTGAAAACGTAGGCAGTTGATACGTTCAGTTTCGGTAAAAACAAACGCTCAGGGCGGCGACAAACGTAGAGGTGGTTATCGTCAAAGCCGAGATTTTTACCTTGTTTATAGCGTAAATTGGTATTGGTTTCGCGGTAGCCGACAATTTTTACGGGTTTCTTTACACGCGTCATTCCGTGGTCGGTTGTGATGACGATACGCCCTTTTTTCTCCGCAATTTTCTGAATCAAATCCATGATGGGCGAATGTTGGAACCATGACTTGGTAATAGAGCGATAAGCGGCTTCGTCAGGAGCTAATTCCTTAATCATCATCATGTCAGTTCGGGCGTGGGAGAGCATATCCACGAAATTATAAACAATGACATTTAGGTGATTTTTCCAAAGATTGGGAAGGTTATCAATTAGGTTTTTCCCTTGGTTTTGATTGATGATTTTGTTGTACGAAAACCGTACCTGCATCCGATTACGCTCAAATTGCTTGCGAAGCAAATCCTCCTCGTGTTTGTTGAGACCTTCTTCTCCCTCGGGAGTATTTTCGTCATTTACCCACCAATTGGGATATTGTTTTTCGATTTCGCTAGGCATCAATCCCGCAAAGATTGAGTTACGTGCAAAACCCGTTGTGGTAGGAAGAATCGAATAATACGAACCCTCTTCTTCAATCGTAAAAAACTCACCCAAGAGAGGCTCTACAACTTTCCATTGATCAAAACGGAAGTTGTCGATGAGAATAAAAAAAAGCGGTTCGCTGGGTTTCATCAACGGAAATACCTTCCGTTTCATCAATTGATGCGACAAGATAGGTTTGTCGGAATGAGGGTCGTTGAGCCAGTCTTCGTAATTGTCAATGATAAACTTGCAAAAGTTGTTATTCGCCTCTTCTTTTTGGGTGTAAAAGACCTCTTCCATGCTTTTGTCTTTGCTTTGCTCAAGTTCTAATTCCCAATAAATGAGCTTTTTATAGAGCTCTACCCATTCAGAGTGCCCAATGCGGTCTTGGTATTGCATGGCCAACTGGCGGAACTCCTGCATGTAGTTATGGTTGGTTTTTTCGCTGACGAGGCGTTTGTTATCCAAAATCTTTTTAACCGACAACAAAATCTGATTAGGATTTAGTGGTTTGATGAGGTAATCGGCAATTTTGGAACCAATGGCTTCTTCCATAATACGCTCTTCCTCGCTTTTGGTGATCATCACCACGGGAAGGTTTGGGCGACTTTGTTTGATTTGTGCCAGCGTTTCTAAGCCTGATAGCCCAGGCATGTTTTCGTCCAAAAAAACGACATCGAAACGTTCTTGTTCTACTTTTTCTAGTGCATCGGCTCCACTATTGACAGGTGTAATGATATAGCCCTTCCCCGTTAAAAACAGAATATGCGGTTTAAGTAAGTCAATTTCATCGTCAGCCCAGAGGATATTTGCCATGGTGTATTGTGTTGATTTGTTACAAAGGAGTTGGTGAGTACAAAGTGTTTTGAAACTTGACTTTTTTAACGTGCGAAGGTGCGAATAATTGTAGAGAAGTGACAATTATCAGCCAAGTTAAATGCGCTTTATCATATTTTTCGCCTTGTCGAATGGGGAAATTTGACCTGTTCACCAATCTAATTCTCACGACCAATGAAAACTATACTTGTTCCCACCGACCTGAGCGACGTCTCTGAATATGCCCTTGAGGTAGCCGTAAAAATTGCAAAAAAACAAGGAGCGACGGTATCACTTCTGAAAAAAATCGTCTTTCCGACGCTCGAATACACCATGATTGATAATGAATTTTATGAGTCAAAAGATGAATTCTATAAATATTTAACACAAGAGTCGAAAGATCGCCTCAAAGATATGGTGGACAAACCTAAATACGATGATGTGAAATTTCGGTTTAAAATTATGCGGGATACCGACTCGCTAGCGTCGATTGTAACCCAACAAAACGTGGACTTGATTGTGATGGGTTCAACGGGAGCCACTGGTTGGAAAGAATGGACAAAAGGTTCTAATGCAGAACAAGTTGTACGTTATTCGCATTGCCCAGTGCTGGTAGTCAAAGCTCCCGCTGTTGCATTTAAGCGAGTGGTGGTAGCCATAGATTTTGAAAACACCGAATTTATCAAGTCGGCGTTAGCACTGTTGGATAGTACTGAAATAGAACCGTATTTTGTATATGTTGACAACGGAATGACTAAGTTTGATGGGCCAGAGTTGAAGAAAGAAATGGGAAAACTTGCCCTTGAATTAGGATTGACAAATTATGAATTTACCATTTTCAATGACGATACTATTGAGCAGGGTATTTTAGATTATGCCAAGGAAGTAGAAGCAGATATTATTGTGATGTACACACATGGACGGAAGGGTTTTGAGCACTTTATGAATGGAAGTATTGCTGAAGACGTTGTCAATCATGCCGATATCCCAGTTTTGGTGAGTCATTAATCAACCGTCAGAAGATGGTCAGACAGGACACTTTTAGATGAAAATCAGAAAAGAATGGCGCATGGGACGTGCCATTCTTTTTTTATGCGTAATTTTGCACCCGCAAATTAGTGTATCAGGTAACTTCAAACTCGTGCATTCGCACGCATTTTCATGCAAAACCACTCGGATGTATCGCGTCAAATTGCGGCGCACTTACTCAATATCGAGGCCATTCGTCTTCGTCCTGACCAACCTTTTAAATGGAGTTCGGGCTGGAATTCACCCATTTATTGCGACAATCGACTTTCACTTTCGTACCCTGAAGTTCGAACTTACATTAAAAATGCCCTTGCAGATGCCATTCGTACTACTTTTCCTGCTGCGGAACTAATAGCAGGAGTAGCCACCGCAGGCATTGCCCAAGGTGCATTGGTGGCCGATGTATTGCATCTGCCGTATGCGTATGTACGCCCCGAGCCTAAAAAACACGGGATGGGAAATCAAATCGAAGGCCGAATTTTGGCGGGTCAGAAAGTAGTGGTGTTGGAAGACTTGATTTCGACGGGAGGTAGCTCATTGAAAGTAGTAGATGTATTGCGCGAAGCAGGTGCCGAAGTCTTGGGTATGGCAGCTATTTTTACTTATGGTTTTGCATTAGCCGATGAAAATTTCCAACAAAGAAACGTTGAATTACTTTGCTTAAGCAACTACGATAGCTTAATTCAAGAAGCTTTAAAATTAGATTATGTGACAGAAAACCAGCTAGAAACGCTGTCTCAGTGGCGCAAAGACCCAGGAAGTTGGGGTGTTTAAGTCGTTTATTTGTATTGATAAAATTCCTTAGCGGCTTTAGTAATGAACCGCTTTAACTTTGTAACATTTTGAATTATTTTCGTATTCCGTCTATTTTTTCTGCATTCCCTCAGCTTATCTCAGCGGAAAGTACGCGCCACGGCGGTGTAAGCCAAGCCCCTTTTGCTTCGCTGAATTTAGGAATTAATACCGATGATGATGATAAAAATATAGCTAAAAATCGTCGTATTTTTTTTGAAAAATTGGACATTTCAGAAGCTCAATTTGCCTCATCATACCAAGTACATGGTGATAAAGTTCTGGTGGTTATCGAGGGAGCGCGTACCGAAGGGTTTGATGCGCTTATTACCAACCAATCCAATGTTTTTGTGGGAGTTACGGTTGCTGACTGTACCCCTATTTTGATTTATGATGCCCGTAACCAAGCCGTGGGGGCTGTGCACGCTGGCTGGCGAGGAACAGTTGCTCAAATTGCACTTAAAGCCTTGCAAACCATGCAGTTGACGTATGGCACAAAGCCTTCTGATTGTTATGCTTACGTGGGTACGTGCATAGACGAGTGTTCCTTTGAAGTAGGAGAGGAGGTAGCCGAACAATTTGATAAGGAATTTAAGCGCTTTGATTCCACCCTTGGGAAGTATCTGATAGACTTAAAACGGGCTAACGCCGCTCAATTGAGCTCTTTTGGGATTCCAGATAATCAAATCGAAATTTCCCCTTTTTCAACCATTACGCACAACAAAGATTATTTCTCTTATCGGCTGGAAAAAGGTCAAACTGGGCGAATGTTGGCGGTGATTGGGGTGAAAAATTAAGGACATCCTTGGGTTTTCGCCCAAAAAGTAGCCCCTTTTTGGGCTTGAAAACCAGGGCTTAACACGACCGAATTCCCTGCTTTAAAAGTAATATTAGCCGTTGATTCAATAATACTGGTAGCAGTAAGAGATTGCCCAGCGTTTAATTGCGTTGTTATTTGGTTAATGTTGGTACTTGCGTTTCTCGATTGAGGGCAGGGTGTTTGTGTAGTGTTGACGTTGAAAAATGTCTCATAGGTTTTACCCGAAATCGTTGCTTCAAATTTCCACGTGCCAGTATCGGCTATACTTGGCAAGGTATAAGACCACCACCAATACGAACTTGCATAATAGTTACTAAAAGTAGTGGACCACTGCTGCCAAACTAATCCATTGGGTTTTACGATTTTCAACTGTCCATTTTGCCCATTTTGGTCGCGGAGGTATAGTGCAAGATAGAGCGTTTCACCATTTACATAATTCGACTTTGCTTTTAAATCATCGGTTGTTGTGGGGCAGTTAGGATAAGGAATAGG
>JACCEC011478785.1_pt1 | contig 45255 bp, 39 predicted proteins | sample 7450121 | NCBI WGS metagenome assembly JACCEC01 (sample SAMN15323455, study PRJNA562643) | freshwater metagenome | isolation source: river surface water | place: USA:Blue River Watershed | collected 2017-08-18 | reverse complement strand
GTTGGAAAGGCTTAAGCTCAGCGCTTGGCCAGCATCCGCGATGACCGTGAACATGGCATAGCTTGAGGCCTCGTTCACAGGCCCATGTGCTGTGACCTGAATGGCCATGTCATTGTCTAGCGAGGCCGGATAGCCTGCATCGCTGCTGGTATTTGGTGTCGCGCTGTTATTATTGTCCAAGAAGATGGAGCCTGTTCCATCATCCAGTACGGTAATCGTCCCGCTGACGGCCTGTGTATTTGTCACGGAGCCAGTGATTGTTCCCGTGCTGATCGACAGGCTTTCAGAGCCCTCATAGGTTGTGTCTTGGGTAATGCCGACCCGCAGCAACAGGCTGGTTGTGCCTGCCGCCATGCTGACGCCGCTGGCGGCAGAAGCCCAGGTGCTACCTGTCCAATAGTCAATTGTGCTGCTGGTATCAGTGCCGCCCGTCGCCGTGCCATTAACCAAACTCGGCGTGAAGCTGACAGCGTCGGCAGCGGCAGCCGTCAATTTCGCCTCGACCACCGCATATTTCGACGCTTCGTTCACGCTTACATTGGTGATGGACAGGGTCGGAGCATCATTGGCAGCAATGGTCGCTGTGGAGATGACACCTGCAGCATTGGTCACACCGCCAGAAATTGCACCTGTTGAGAGGGTGAAGGTTTCTGCCAGTTCGGCAGTCGTATCGTCAGTAATCGCAAGCTTGAGCTGCAGCGATGTTTGCCCCGCCGCAATGGTCACCGGTCCACTGACCGTGCTCCAATTTGCGCCCCCATTTGTTGAGACCTCTAGAGTGGTGGTGGTTGCGGTGTCTGCGCCAAGCGTGGCCGCAGCTGAGGCCAGCTTTGGCGTGAAGCTGACGCCGTAAGAGCTTTGCTTATCAAGCTGAACAGTGAAGGTCGCGGCGCCACCTTCGCTGGCCGACACATCGGCAATTGTGAGCGTGGGCGTGTCATTATCCGCCGTGCCAGTTGTCGGCGTGTCAGTAACATTTGTGGCGTCAAAAATTTGGGCGCTCGAGCCATCATCCACAATTGTCGCGATGCCCGTGAAGGTCGCGCTGCCCCGGTTCTGCGCCACCAACGTGAATGTCTCGGCATTTTCGAAAACATCATCATTGGTGATTTTCGTGCGCGCAAGCAGGGCGCCGCCCGACGCAATTGTAACGAAACTGGCAGCCGTATAATCAGTCCATGCGCCATTTACCAAAATCTGTAGGCGGCCTGTACCTGCATCCGCCGTGTCGGTGCCCAAAGTTGCGTCGCGGTCCGCACCGCTGGCAGTATTGCCTAGCGCCAGTGAGACTTCCTGACCTGCCGCTCCCGTGACCTTGAAGACGGCATAGGCAGAGTTTTCGCTCACTGTAACGCTGCTGACAGTCAGTGTCCGGTCATCATCCAGCGTTGCAGTGCCTGCTACCGGGCTGCCCGATGTAAAATTGTCAGAGTAAATGGTGCCATTGGCCGCATCAACAATTGTTGCCGTTGCTGAAGCTGCGAGCGGCGTTAAACCGCCTGCCGCCATAACTGCGTTTAGGGTGAATGTTTCTGGGCCGTCCGAGGCTGTTTCCTGCTCGCCACTAATGCCAACGCGAACAAAAACCTTATCGACGCCAGTCCCCAAGTCTCCGGGGACGAGCGGCGTAGTGCTGTCACTATAATCGAACCAGGTTGTTCCATTGTAAGAGAACTGGATGGTAAAGCTGGAAATTGTAGCTGATGGGTTCGCCCCATCTGCCAGCGACAGCTGCAATGCTGCACCTTTGGTCGCCTCGATGGTGAAGGGCGCATAAGGTGAGGCTTCATTGACCGGGCCATGCGCCGTCACCACGACGGACAAATCATTGTCGAGGCCCGTATTGCTTGTTTCGGGGCTTAGGACACCATTTGTTGTGACGACATTGCCGGTGAATTTCGTGCCCGTGCCATCATCATAGATTGTCGCAGTGCCGACATAGCCCACACCGCTGCCGTTGGTGGCACGCAGACCAAAATTCTCCGGCCCTTCATAGGTGGTGTCCGATAAGATCGGGATACGGACCAGCAGCTTATCGCCAGCCGGGATTGTCGCATTGGATGAGTAATTGACCCAGCTACTGCCGTTATACACCTCCATTGAAGCTGTGTAGTCAGTGCCTGCTGTGGCAGTGCCAGTCAGCAGTGTCAGCGTCACGACTTGATTGGCTATGCCCGTAACTGTGAAGACGGCGTGGGTAGAGGCTTCGTTGACTTTGATTGTATCAACTGTCAGCGCGCGATCATCATCAAGCGACGCCGGATAGCCGCCGCTATTGCTTGGGCTGGGCGTCAGAGTGGATGCGGCAGCGAGGAAGACATCGCCTGTGCCATCATCCTTGATTGTGCTGTTGCCAGAATAGCCGATTTGCTTTTGGTTTAGCGCAGTAAGAGTAAGGGTCTCAGCGCCTTCAGCCGTGTTGTCCTGCAATATGGGCGCGCGAACAAATAGGGTGGAAGTGGTAAGGCGGACTTGGCTTCCTGTTTGATATGTCTGCCACGCCGCGCCATCATAATATTCAAGGCTGGGCGCTGCATCTTGGCCTAGAGTTGCCGTTCCAGAGGAGAGCGTCAGCGACACATATTGCCCAGCGACGCCAGTCACCGAATAGAGCACATAAGGTGAGGCTTCGTTCACCGTGGTGCCAGCAATGGTCAGCGTCCGATCGTCAGGGGACACGGTAATGGCGACGCTATCGCTATCCGTCAGGCCCAGCGAATCCAGGCTGGTCATTAGCAGCGAGTCATTGCCCGAATAGGTTGCATTGGGCGTGTAGGTGAGCGTCCCCAGTCGGGTATTGACGTCGGCCTGCGTGCCAGAAATGACGAGCGGATCGGCGACAGTGCCGGTGCCTGAAACTGTTCCAGCAGAGCCTGTGACGGAGAGCGTGCCTTGGCCAACTGTCAACTTGACGCTGTTTGAGCTGGCCAGATTATTGTCGGGATCACTGACCGAGAGCGGCGTGGCAGAAAAGCTGAGTGTGCTGTAGCTTGCAACAGTCTTGGCCGTGGTGATGCTGTTGACGGGTGCGTCGTTCGCGCCTGTAATCGTAATCGTAAGAACCGCAGTATCGGTATAGCCGCCCGAGGCCTGATCGAGAACCGTGTAGTTAAAGCTATCTGTTGCCGTTGCACCCGCTGCCAAGCTGTTGGCAAGCGCTTCATCAACTGTGTAGGTGTAGGTGCCGTTGCTGTTGAGCGTCAGTCGGCCATAGCTGCCCAAGAGCGCAGTGCCCAATGTGCCTGCAGTCCCGCTACCTTCAATTGCACCCGTACGAACAGCAGACACGGCCCAGCCATTTCTGGCGCTATCGAGATCGCTGTCGTTGGTCAGAACATTGCCACTGCCTGTAGCACCTGCAACATCGTCGCTTGTGCCGCCCGCCTCGGTTGCCGTGCCCGCATCATCAGCACCCACAGGCCCATCATTGGCGCCGTTAATGGTCACGGTCAGCGTGGTGCTGGCAAAGTTCCCGCCGCTGTCAGTTGCGCGATAGGTGAACACGTCTGTCAGCGATCCACCGCTGTTCAGCGCCTGAACCGTCCCGTTCGCATCATCAACGGCATAGGAGTATCCACCACCGGACAGGATGGTTAGCGTGCCATAGCGGCCGGTTACAGAAGTGCTGGTTGTGCCATTGCTGTTGACGCTGCTCGCGCTTGTCGATGTCTGGCTGCTGATCTGGTCGACACGCAGGCTGGAGGCGCCGCTGGAGGCAGTGTCAGATGTTCCGGCGTCGGTTAGGACGTTCCCTGAGCTCGTCGAACTGCCCGTGCCATTAGATGTGCCATATTTTTCAGTGACCGAACTTGAGTCAGCACGCACAGTTGGCGGGCCTGCAGAAACGGTTGAAACTGTGATGACAAGCTGTGCGGTTGCAGTCGCGCCGCTAGGATCGGTGATTTCATAGGTAAAAGTGTCTGTTGTCGCCGAGACGGGACCGCTGGTGGGCGTGTAAGTATAGGTGCCATCAGCATTGACTGAAAGTTGGCCATAAGTGCCATTTACGACCCCTGGGCCGCCGCTGACTTGAGATGATTGGCTAGTTGCGAACGAATAATCAGACGCTGGTGTGGCTGAGGTGAATGTTTTGTCGAGCTTAACGATTTGATAATTTGTTGTGCTGGTGCTCGCTGTGTAGACAGTCTGCACGGTTGCACCAGAGGTCAGGTTAGTGCCCGTTACTGGCATCCCTGCAGCAATTGTTGTTGAGGCGGCTGAAAGGCTCGCGGAAGCGCCAGAGATGGCCACCGCGCTGGTGTCTATGGTCAGCGTGTCGGCATTACCGCCAGAGTTAACCAAGGTGTAACTGGTCGCTGTGCCACTCGATGTGAAAGTAAGAACCGATGTGCCAGTCAGCAGAACCGGGTTGCTAAATGTTATGATTGCGGAATTGCCGCTGCCTGCTGTTTTGGTGAATGTGGTTCCGGAGGGTATCGCCGTTGAGCCATCGCCCGTGACTGTTCCGCTTGCCCCAATGCTTCCGATATTTGCACCCTTCAGCGTCACCGATGAATAGGTGGCCGCCTCAACGCCTGTAATGTTGTAGTTGGTAACAACAGTCTGCGTCGCGCCGATAACAACGGGGCTGCCTCCCAAAGACCCGCCCGCACTCAGGCGTGTCGCGGACAGCGTATCGCCATCGACATCGCTGTCATTGGTGATGACATTGCCCGAGGGACTGACACGGAAACTAGAGGTGGCGCTATAAGTTGCTGTTGCCGCATCATTTCTGGCCGTTGGCGCGTCATTTGCCGCCGTAACGTTGAACGTAATGACATTAGGCGTTGGGTCGGTATCTACCCCGCCATTGGTTGTGCCGGCATTGTCCTGCACTTTAAAGCTGAAGCTGGCATAGCTGTTACCATTGGCATTGGTTGCAGGCGTAAAGACCAGCTTGTTGGCCGTAATGTCGGCGACAGCAATACTGTCTCCGACGTTAATCGCTGTCCCATTCAGCGTGAGGCTGCCTGCGCGCGGCAAGGCCGTGATGATCACATTCGCCAACGCATTGCTGTCAATTGGATCAGTAAATCCAAAGTCAGCGGTTGTTATCGTCTGGGCTGTATCTTCGGTCAGTGTAATGGTTTTATCTGCACCGGCCGGCGCATCATTGACGCCGGTTATGCTGATGCTCAGCGTGTAGGCAGACGTGCTGGCCGCCGTGCCGTCTGAGACTTTAAAGCCCAGGCTAGTTGATGCAGTGCTATTAGCGGCAGGTGTATAACGCAGTTTGCCCGCGTTGATGTCGGTCGCGCTGATCGACTGGTTCGCGGTGACGGGAACCCAGCTTGTGCCGTTAAAGTAAGAAAGGGTGCCAGCGCCCGGCAGGGTGGTAATCACCACGGCGGCAATGGGCGTGCCTTCAGGGTCACTATAGGCCCCAAAATCCGTCAAGGCGAGCAGGGTTGCAGTGTCTTCAATGATCGTAACGGTATCGTTACCCGAGGCTGGCGGATCATTCACTGGCGTGACGCTGATCGTTAGTTTGGCCGTGCTTGTGGCGGTGCCATCGCTCAGCGTGTAGGTAATGACCGGAACAGTGCCATTATAGCCTGCAACGGGTCCAAAGCTGTAAATACCAGTAGAATTCAGCGTAAAGCTGCCGACATTGGCAATCGTAAAGGCCGTGCCCAATGTGCCAGAAACACCATTGATGCTGAATGCGGTCACGCTCAGTGCGTCGTTATTCGCGTCTGTATCGTTGGTCAGCACATTGCCTGTGATTGTCGTGCCTTCATTGCCCGTAATGCTGTCATTCACGCCTACAGGCGCACTGTTGACCGGAATGACGGAGTTGAGCGACGTATCCACGCGGTCAGAGGACGACCCAACGTTGAGAATAGCACCAGGGGCTGCATTGCCTGCGACTGCGAGTTGCGTAAAATAAGCTTGATCAACAACAAGAACGAAGCCGAAATTATCTACGGCGTTAGAATCGCCATCCATATTGCCATCATTGGTGGCTGCACTCAAAGTTGTGAACTGCGGGTCCGACCAAAAGTAGAAACCGCGGACAATCCCGCCAGATTTAATCGGCCGGCTGATCCACCCATAATAGGTATTTGATCCAATTGTTAATTGGACGGGAACATCATTTCCCGAAAACGACTGGCCATTAGTGCCATCACTAATGCGCGCCACATTGAGCGCAGTATAGGTGAAATCAATGCTATTCTGCTCTTTTAGGGCAAGATTTCCGCCAGCTGTGTAGACGCTATAGGCATTGGTAAAATTGAGAAAAGCCACTGAGAAATTACCTAAATTAGGGTGGTTTTACGAAAAAATTCAGCAATTGCGCCAGATGTCAAAAATATCGCGCATTCTTGCTTTTATCGTAAAATATAAAATTGCTATTCAAAACTGAAGATTTTGGTTCTCTCGGATTGTCGATAAACTCAAGCATTTTTTGAAAACAAACTCGGCAATGGATATGATTTTTGATTTTGCGAATCCCGCCACAATATCCGCAGCGTAGGAATCGATAGATAACGAAACTGAAGCGACCACTAGTTTCTTGTTAGGCCATTAGAATTTGGCATTATTTCAAAAAAATGACGAAAAAGTGGGAATAATACCGGTGATAAGATCACGCTTCCGATTTCGTCCTTGACTCCGGTAAGCAGTCAGAAATAGCCACAAAAATAACTAAATTTAAGTTTTAAAAATTGGGGGAATTTGTGGCAAAAGTTGGCTTTGACAGTATTTTTCAATCGACTGCGGCGAACCAGCAGGAAGAGTCTCAGAGCTTTTCGGGTTCATTGCTCAGCGGTGCGACCAATATTTATTTCACGTCGCAAGACCCCAATGCCGTAACATATAGCGGCAACAACGTTCCCGGGAACCTGACCTATACGCTGAACGGTACCACTTTCACGGTGCCAGGTATTGTGTCACGCCTCTTTAAAAGCGGCAGTGTGTATGAAGGTTTTTACTTCATTTCGTCGGGTAATGATTATGCGTTGGGCAGTCAGGAAACAGCGACTGCCTTTATTCTTGTTTGGCCCGGCAAGACCGCGGCGTTTCCTGATCAGAATACAACGCTTGCAGGTGTGAATGGCACCTACAGCACCTCCAGCGATCCGGTTGACTCAGCGCTGAATTCGCTGCTGACGGCGCAGCCAAAACTTATCAGCATTACTGAAGCAGACGCCGACGATAAGATTACCACGGGCGGAACGGTCACTTATACCTTCAGCTTTGGGGGCGATATTGACGCGGCGACCTTTACGGCGGCGGATATCATCAACGTCGGTACGGCGGGCATCACCATTGGGGCGATTACAGAAGTGTCGCCGGGCGTTTTTCAAGTTGTTGTGACAGGCACATCGGCAGGCACCATCCAGCTGGCTATTCCAGCTGGCTCTGATATCCGCTCGCCCACCAATTTCGCAGTCGATACGGCCGCGCAAATTACCGATGATTCTGTCATTCAGGTGTCAGCGGCTACGGCTGGGCCAGTGACCGTTTCCAGCCCGACCGTGAACGAGGGCTCGCCTTATGCGGTCTTCACGGTCACTGGCACGGCGGGCCAGGCAATCTCGCTTGCGCTTGCAACGGGCACGGCAAGTGCGGCCGACTTTGGCAGCACGAGCTTTGAAGTTTCGCTGAATGGCGGCGCCACCTGGTCGACTTATTCGTCCGCAGTGACGCTGACGGGCACGACGGCGCTGGTCCGCACGACCATCACCAACGACGCGATATCTGATAATAACGAAACCTTCACCCTAACAGCAACGCCCACCGGCGGCACGGCCGCCACGGGCACGGCGACGATTAAGGATGATGGCACCGGAACCATTTACAATCCTGACGGCACCGAGAACACGACTGCGGCGAAGAATAATGACGCTGGGCTTGGGGTTAGCTCTCCCACTGTCAATGAAGGATCGCCCTATGCCGTATTTACGGTGTCGGGCACAGTGGGGCAGACGCTGTCGCTGGCCTTGGCCACGGGCACGGCAGGGGCCGCTGATTTCGGCAGCACCAGTTTTGAAGTCTCGCTCAATGGCGGTGCCACGTGGACGCCTTATTCCTCGGCAGTTACGCTCACAGGCACAACGGCCTTGGTGCGCACCACCATTGCGAACGACACGATTGCGGACAACAACGAAACATTCACGCTGACGGCAACGCCCAGCACCGGCACGGCAGCCACGGGCACGGCCACCATTAAGGATGATGGCACGGGCACCATTTTCAATGCCGATGGCACGGAAAATACAACGGCCGTCAAAAATGATGATCGTCCCGTCAGCGTCACATCGCCCACCGTCAATGAAGCTTCGCCCTATGCGATGTTCACCGTCACGGGCACGGCAGGCCAGAAGCTGGCTCTGGCTTTGGCCACGGGCACCGCAGGTGCGGCTGATTTTGGCAGCACCAGCTTTGATGTATCCTTGGACGGCGGCGCGACCTGGACGCCCTATTCCGCCGCAATCACGTTGTCGGGCACAACGGCGCTGGTCCGCACGACCATCACCAATGATAACATTGCCGACAATAACGAGAATTTCACGCTGACAGCGACGCCCACAGGTGGCGTTGCAGCCACAGGGACGGCCACAATTAAGGATGACGGCACGGGTACCATCTACAATCCGGACGGCACAGAAAATACAACTGCCGCCAAGGATAATGATGGGGGTCTTGGCATTAGTGCGCCCACCGTTAATGAAGGGTCGCCTTATGCGGTCTTCACGATCAATGGCACCCAAGGCCAAAAGCTCGATCTCGCTCTCACCACCGGCACAGCGGGCGCGGCGGACTTTGGCAGCACCAGCTTTGACGTTTCGCTAGATGGCGGCAAGACGTGGACGCCCTATACGGCTGCCATTACGCTAACGGGCGCAACAGCACTGGTCCGCACGACTGTCGCGAATGATGCGATTTCGGACAATAACGAAGTCTTCACGCTCACGGCTACGCCCAGCACAGGCACAGCAGTCACAGGCACGGCCACCATCAAGGATGATGGCACTGGCACCATCTTCAATGCCGATGGTACGGAAAATACCACAGCAGTTAAGAATGACGATCGCCCGGTGACGGTGACGGGGCCAACGGTGAACGAAGGCTCGCCTTATGCCGTGTTTACGGTTTCGGGCACTGCAGGTCAGGCGCTGGATTTGGCCTTGGCCACTGGCACAGCGGGCTCTGCTGATTTTGGCAGCACCAGCTTTGATGTTTCGCTGGATGGTGGGGCAACTTGGGTGCCCTATACGGCTGCGGTGACGCTGACAGGCGCGACCGCCTTGGTCCGGACAACCATCGCAAATGACAGCATTGCCGATAATAACGAGACGTTCACGCTCACGGCAACCGCATTGGGCGGCAACCCCGGCGTTGGCACGGCGACGATTAAGGACGATGGCACAGGTGCTATTTTCAGTGCCGATGGCACGGAAGATACAACCGCCGTCAAAAATGATGATCGTCCGGTCACCATCAGTGCGCCTAAAGTCAATGAAGGGTCGCCTTATGGCGTCTTCACGCTGACTGGCGCGCCGGGCCAAACGATTACCCTTGGCTTGAACAGCGGCACCGCAACGACCGCGGATTATGGTCCTAGCTTTGATGTGTCGCTGGATGGCGGGAAGACGTGGGCGCCCTATTCGGCAGCCATTACGCTGACGGGTGCTACAGCGCTTATCCGCACCCCAATCGCCAATGATACGGTGGTCGACAATAACGAAACCTTCAGCCTCACGGCTGCTCCGCGTGGCGGCCCCTTGGCGACGGGCACGGCCACCATTCTCGACAATGGCACAGGCGCAATTTTCAATCCGGATGGCACGGAAAATGCGGCTGCGCCTAAGAATGATGATGCAATTAAGCCAGTCTATAGCGTGCTACTGGCCAATGGGGATCGCTATTACACCAAGGATGCAACTGACGCGGCGAAGATGGCCTTGGGCTTGAACAACATCTTTGAAGGCGCCCGCTTTGATAATATGTCTGCGGTCCAGGGCGGCGTGCATCGTGATGCCTATTATCAAGCCATTACGAAGGACTGGTATTTCACGACCAGCCAGTCTTTGACGCCCTATGCGTGCTACACGCTTCAGCCACCAAAATCGGGCTTTGAAGTTGCGAACCCGGGTACTGCAGGTGCGACGGAATTCCGGATGTATCTGAATGCAAACGGCATTACGCAAATTGTTTCGGCTGCAGAAGCAACGGCGTTGGGCCTCACATCAAAGGGCTATGTTGATAAAGGCGCTGTCTTTGCAGCGACCACGCAATCAGCCTTCACTTTTGATGCTGAAGCCTATCTGGTCACGAACAGCATGGATGCGACCATCCAGTCCTTCGTAAAGTCTCTGGCGGCGACATATAAGAGCACGTCCAGCAAAGAATTTATCGAGGCTGTTGAGCAGCATTATCTGGTCTTTGGTGTCGCAAACGGGCTTCTGCCCGGCGCAAGCGCAACAGCGGCAGACCTGAATACGGCTTTCGCAACCAACTTCATCGCCTGATCTTGGATTTATTGGAAAATAACATGACGATTAAACCTTACATCATGTCTGGCACAGCTGTTGCGATGGCTTTGCTGGCGACCACGGCCACCGCAGCGCAGGCAGCGGATAGCAACACCTATATTGGCGCACATGCGGGGCTGAATTTCCCCGGCGATTCCACTGCCAAAGTTGATTTTGGCTCTGGCATTGTTCTGAACGGCACTGTGGATCTGGATAATGGCGCCGAATATGGCGTTGTCATTGGCCAGCGCTTTGGCGGTTGGAAGCTGGAAGGCGAAGTTCAGCGGGGCGAATTCAAAGTCGCCTCCGTTTCGCTGGGCGGCACCCAAGTGGGCAGTGGGGCCAATGGCAATTATCTGACTCTGATGCTCAATGGATATCGGACAGTATATCTGTCTGAAACCACCGCCCTGTTCGCTGGGGCAGGGATTGGCTGGGGCCGTATGGCTTTCCCCAATATCGCTTTTGATCCCAGCTGCAATTGCTTCCCCAAGGCGGCAAAAGGCGGGTTTGCATATCAATTCCGCGGCGGCATTCAACAATCGGTCAGCGATAATGTTGAGTTTTTTGCTCAGTATAATCGCTTGTTCCTGCCCGGTACGGCCTCTTCATCAACGCCGGGTGTCAGCTATCCCAAGCGGAATTTTGGCGTGGCGAGCATGGGCTTGCTGTTCCACTTTGGTGGGGCTGCCAAGGCAGCAGCGGCTCCCGCTCCGGCACTGGCACCAGCAGCGCCTGCAGACGCCCAAGCAGCAGCCGACAGCATGGCCAATGCGGCACCCTCAAGCGACCCAGCTGCACCAGCAGCGCCCGCTGCACAGCCGCTTCCCGAGCCCTTCTTGGTCTATTTTGGCCTGAACCGGGCAGCTCTCTCGGCTGAGGGGACGCAGACTTTGGATCAGGCAGTTGCCGCGTTCCAACAGTTTCAAAATGTGCGGATCGCCTTGGTCGGCGGCACCGATACAACGGGAAGCAAAGGCTATAACCTCCAACTCTCGCAAAAGCGTTTGGAGGCTGTGAAAGCCTATCTCTTGGCGAAGGGCATCGCAGCTGATGTGCTGTCGGCAGAAGCTGTGGGCGAAACTAAGCTGCTGGTGGAAACCGGCGATAACAAGGTTGAGCCGCGCAACCGGCGTGTGGAAATCAATATTCAGTCAAAGGGCGAATAATCCCCATTTTCTGATTGGACGACTGCGTAAAGGGCTGGGCTGCATAGCCTGGCCCTTTTCTTTTACGGCACTTCGCCAGTGTAAAACGTCATGGAGCGAAGCTGTAAAGAAGGCTCTTGTCAGGGGGAAAAGCAGCATTTAGCCCATCATCCACAAAGTCATGGCATGACGGAAAGGCCAAATTATGCGTGCATTAACGGGGCTGGCCATTGCTGTTGCGGCACTTCTCTTTTTGGGGGAAGTCGCCCGTTTTTGGGGTGATGCCCGCTTCTTTCCTATGGCCTTTGATGAGCTAGGCGTGACGGCGCTGCTTGTCTGGGCGGCAACGCGCGCGCCACATAAGGCTGTGCCATGGCATTTGGTGGCGTGGGGCGCCTTTTGTGGCATGGTTATGGTTCTGCTGGTTGAAACAGCCAGTCACCAAATCCATGGGCCCCAGAAAGCCGCAGGGCCTGTTTATCTCGTCGCCTTGGGCACGCTGCTTATGATTGGGTTATGGGCGCTTCGGCGCGCCTTTGCCCTCATGGGCCGCCACCCCATCCGGTAACGTTACAGAGACGAGGAAGGGGTTGCGCACATTCCCAATGCTGTACCGTGCATCTGTTAAAACAACGCGCTTCCCCTTGGCCGTTTCTTCAAAGCGCGCATAAGGTAGCCTTGACCAATAAAGAAAATCGGCCACCTCTTTCGAGGCGCGTGCTTTGGCAATAAGCGGGTTGTCCATCTGCGTGGGGATGGCTGTTTTCTCTAAAGTGACGTGCGGCGCAGGCAGCCAATTCACAACGCCCAGCCCATAGCTGTCATTTGCGACAAACACGACGTCCCGTCGAAACGGATTTAAGGGGACTGGGCTTGCCACCACCTCCGTCACGGGGCCACGACCTGCGGCTTCTGCCGTCGCGCGCGTCATATCTTCGGCAATCAGGCTGCTGGCGCCCATAGCGCCAATATAGGCAATACTAAGGGCAAGGCTGATCCGAGCAGGCTGATGTGTGCCGGGCCGCGCCTGCTTTTGCCGGCGGCGTGACCACAAGACGCCAAGTCCGAGCGCCAGCCATAGCCAAATATCGATGATGAATAGCGTATCGCCGTAAAACCATTGGTCAGACAATGGCATCAGCAGGCGAATGCCATAGGTATTCAGAAAATCGAGAGCAGGGTGGGACAGCCAGCCAATATAGGCCAAACCTAGCAGCCACCCGACATGGATGGGCAAGCGCTCAGCCGGCCGGGTCCCGCGGCGCGCTTGCCAGCGATCAAAAAGGATCATGGCGCCTACCAGCAAAGGGGGCAGCACCAGCATGGCCAGCGGGCCATGCGTCCAGCCTCGACGCCAGGCGAGATTCTCGCCAATCAGCAATCCCAAAACATCAATGTCAGGCAAATTAGCGGCGATGATAAGTGTAGCCATGCCTAGGCCAGTCTTGTGCTTCAGACCGGCCTCCCCCAGCGCGGCCCCGGCAAGGCTATGTGCAAGATTGTCCATCCCCCCTCTTCGCAGGCAGAAACTCAGAAGCCAACAGGCTTGTGCAAATCAGCCGAAAAAGGGGCAGACCCGGCGGCTAGCGGGGCGGGCAGCCAAACGGCACCATATCTCCGATTTGCTTGCCGATGCAGATTAAGAAGATGCTCGTCGGCTGCTCTGTAAACGCAGAATTTAGTGCCTGTTAAACACTGTTCGTTCAGTCGCTTTGCGAACATATTCTTGACGGTATCAACAGTTCGTGCAAACAAATAATAAATGTAATTTTCATTATTAATGGCGGGCAAAGCAAATGGCTTATCAAGATCAGGTCTCCGAGATGCTGCATAAGTTCACGCTTGGAGAAAATGACCTTGCGTTGATCAGAGCCGTTGGCCCGCGGGTCATGAGTGAGATTGATCAGCATTTAGCAGATTTTTATCTCTGGCTTTCGAATTACGACGAATATGATTTTTTCTTCGCGGGTAAGGACGAGCGGCTGCAAAGGGTCAAACACCTGCAGGTCCAGCACTGGCAGTCATTCTTTGATGCGAATATTGACCAAAACTGGATTGCATCGCGCCGTCACGTCGGTGCGGTCCATGCGCACATCAACTTGCCGAACGACATTTACTTTGCGGGCGTGACCTGCGCTTCGAAATCGATCACGGATCGGCTTCGGGAGCTTGGCAAAGCGGTCAAGAATATGGAGCAGACCGTTGATGCAGTGACCAAGCTGATCTTCTTGGATGCCTATCTGGTTATTGAGGAAATTGCGCGCATCCAGCGTGAGAAAATTGAGTCTGGAAGCAAGGCCTTGATGGAAATGTCAACGCCGGTCACGCCAATTTGGGAAGGGATTTTGCTCCTGCCTCTGGTCGGCATTATCGACTCTGAGCGCACGCAAGACATCATGAGCAAAACTCTGAATAAGATTGCAGAAACAAGGGCAAAGGTCTTCGTTCTGGATATCAGCGGCGTCGGCGCGATGGACACGGCTGTCGCGAACCAGCTGATTAAGATTACAAGAGCTACTCAGCTCATGGGCTGCGAAACAATTATTTCTGGCGTCTCGCCTACAATTGCCCGCACGCTTGTTGAACTGGGCATCAGTGTCGGTGAGGTTAAGACGACGGCAACATTGCGGGATTCCTTTGAATGGGCGCTCAAGAATGTGGGCATGGACCGGCAGCTCGTTGATACTGGGCGTGGCATCGAAAACTGAGGCGTCTCTATGCAAGGCAATGTGGTCGGTATGCAGCTGGATACCGCAGGGGTCGTCGTGGCGACACGGATCAATGACTGCGTCGTGGTCACTGCACCTAGCGATCTGGGGCGCGGTCACATGGCAGAGTTAGAAGGGGTCGCGCTCCGGTCGATTACGTCACAAAAGACGAATGCCGTCATCTTTGAACTCAGCGGCGTTCAATTCATGGATAGCCAAGAGTTTGAAGAGTTTAGAGCTGTAACGCGCATGGTCCAACATCTGGGGGTCAAACCGGTTCTTGTTGGGCTCCGGCCGGGTATTATTGCGCATCTTGTTCAAACTGATGTCGACATTTCGGGCCTGTCGGCAGCTTTGGGCCTAAATGATGCTCTCGCCATGTTGGAGCGCTGAGCATGTCAACCTCCCGAGCCGATCAAGGCACGGTGAGCTTTCCAATCCGGGAGGCTGTCGATGTTCGGATTGCCATGAGCAACCTCAATAAACTGCCGTGGATGGAACAGGCGAGTGAGATCGACCGAGCGCTGATCGCGACCATTTTGTGCGAACTTGGCACCAACATTGTCAAATATGCGGATTATGGACGCCTGACAGTTGAATTTAATCTCGACAAGGTGACCCCTTGGGTTAAAATTTTGGCGCAAGATAATGGTCCCGGGATAGCGGACATAGGGCTCGCGCTGAAAGATCACTATACAACGGGCAACACTCTTGGGCTTGGTCTGCCCGGCGTGAAGCGCATGGCAGATGATTTTTCGATCACGTCAACGCCTGACAAGGGCACAACCATTGTGGCCATTAAAGGTCTAGGGGGGCGTTTTAAGAGTTCAGAGAAGTCCTTTCGAGGCTTGGCTGGCTCTGCTTACCCCAAGGCCTTTGAAGCGACTGGCGCCGAGGCATGGGATGTAGGGTCTTACACGCGGCCAATGCTGGGCCAGATTAGGGGCGGTGATCTGGCGATTGTCATCCATCATGCGGCAGGTTTGCTCATGGTCATGGTTGACATCACGGGGCATGGTGAACGCGCTTTTGAGCTAAGCAACCAAGTGAATGCGCTTGTGCAGTCATATCCGCACTTGCCTGCAAATGAGTTGATGATGCTTTTGCATCGCAGCCTCGCCGGCACAATTGGCGCGGCTATTGGGATCCTAAATGTCGATCCGCATGAGGCGACCTTCGCATATCTGGGGGTAGGCAATACCGGAGTGGCGCGCGTGAGAGGCAAGCATTGGCGGGGTGTGTCACGCGATGGGTTGGTCGGTTCACGGCTGCCGAAGTTAATCCCAGTCGAGGGCGAGTTGGCTGCGGGTGATGTCTTCCTATTGTGGACAGATGGCATCTCAGAAATTGATGGGCCCAAATATCTGAGGCAAAACGTAACAGAGCCAGCCAAGCGTGTGGCGACCCAATTGGTTACCACATTAGGCAAGCCGCATGATGATGCAGGCTGCATTGTGTTTAGGTGGCGGCCATGACGTACCTTGCGCAGATCGGCCTTGGGTCGACCGAACAGGTTTTTTCCGCGCGGGCCAGGCTTTACGCTTTTGCTGCCCAGTGCACGGATTTGCCTGAATATGCGGCTCACATCACTGGAGAGTTTTCCGAGATTGCCAAGTGGTTATGCGAAAACGCGACCGAGCCACATGTCCAAGTTTTTCTGGAGACAACCGCAGGGCGCCCGAATTTGCGGCTGTCCTATTCCGCCGTTCACATCAAAGCTGATCCAAACGCCACACCGCGCCAAAGTTTTGCATATGATGAGGGGAATGATCTTTGGCTCCATTCCGTTCAACACCGGCTCCCAGCGGCTCTGCCCGACGCCGAAAGACTGGCCACGCTTTGTGAGATATTGAACGAAAAATCGCGGGACGAATTGTTCAAAGAGCTTGAGCAAGCCACGGAAAAGGCAATCGAAGCGGCTCAGGTGAAATCCGATTTTCTGGCCAATATGAGCCATGAAATACGTACCCCGATGAATGCCATTATTGGCATGACGCATCTGACTCTTGGGACTGAACTGGATCTCAAACAGCGCGGATATGTGGAACGTATTCGTCAGTCGGCTCGTAATCTACTCAACATTGTAAACGACATCCTCGATTTCTCGAAAATCGAAGCCGGAAAGATGTCAATTGAGGTTGTGCAGTTTCCAGTTGATAGCGTTGCTCAAGACCTAGTCACGATGATGACGGGAAAACTTGAAGATAAAGATGTCGAGTTCATTTTTAGGGTCGACCCAAGCGTCCCGGCTTGGTTGCTGGGGGATCCACTTCGCATTGGTCAAATCCTGATTAACTTCGTCAACAACGCAATTAAGTTTACAGAGAAGGGCGAAGTCGCAGTTAACGTTACTGTAGCAGACGAGGATGAAACCTCAGTCATAGTGCGCTTCGCCGTCAGCGATACGGGTATTGGGATCAGCCCTGAGCATCAGGTCAATTTGTTCAAAAGCTTTGAGCAAGGCGATACGTCAACCACCCGTAAATATGGCGGGACTGGCCTTGGCCTCGCAATCAGCAAACGCTTGGCCGAACTCATGGGCGGCACAGTTGGTGTAGAAAGCCAAGTTGGCGAGGGATCAGAGTTCTGGTTTACTGCGCGCCTTGATAAGGTTGCGTATCAGCAAAACCAGTCCCTTCATCATGCGTTGCGCGGGCTGGCGGCCTGGGTGGTTGACGATAATGAAAGCGCGCGCAATGTCCTTGACGAATTACTGGGCGTGCTTGGTCTTGCCAGCCGACAATTTGACCGAGGAGAGGCCTGTCTGGCTGCCTTGGAGGCAGTTAAGTTGAAGCATTTGCCGGATGTCGTGTTTCTCGACTGGAAAATGCCCGGCCTTGATGGAATGCAGACGGCTGCAGAAATTCGAGAGAGTCTCGGGGATAAAGCGCCGAAGCTCATTCTTGTAAGCGCCTTGGGTTTTGACGTTGCGCAAACCGCTGCGGGCCATACAGCCTTTGATGCCTTTATTACAAAGCCAGCCAACACCACAAACCTTCTCGAAGCTTTGGCAGAGTCATTTCATCTTGATCATCCTGCCAAACTGCGTGTCGTTAGCGATGCAGATAAGCTGCAACGCGATTTTTCTCAGACGAAAATTCTGTTGGTTGAAGATAACGAGATCAACCGCGAAGTGGCGGCCGGCCTGTTCGCAGAACGCAATGTTACTATCGCCATTGCTGAGAACGGGCAGGAGGCTCTGGCGCGGGTCCAAATGGAAGAATGGGACATTGTGTTCATGGACATGCACATGCCCGTTATGGATGGCATCACGGCGACTGTAGAAATCCGCAAGCTGAAATCCGCTGCCCAATTGCCAGTTATTGCCCTCACCGCGAATGCCATGGAGGGCGATCGGGAGAAGTGCGCGCAAGCGGGGATGAACGATTTTGTTCTGAAGCCAATTGATCCTGCTGAGCTTTGGCGCGTGCTTGACCAATGGGTGCCGGAAGCAACAGCGCCAAAGAAAGCGAAACGGGAAGACGTTCCGCCTCCGGCCGAACGTCGTATCACGCCGCCCAAGGTGTCTCCTAAATTAGACGATTTTGGCCAACTGCCTTCCATTCCGGGTGTTGATCGGGTGCAGGCTCTGCGCAACACGGCTGGCAACGAAAAGCTCGCGCTGTCCATTCTGATCAAGTTCTTAGACCGACTGGCAGAGTTTCCTGACCAGTTTCGGCAGCTATTGAATAACAATAGTGATGAGGAAATGGAGCGTTTGGCACATACGTTGAAGGGCACTGCCGGGAGCGTAGGTGCGGGGGAATTGGCTGAGGCCGCAGGCGCATTGGAAGCCCTTTTGCGGACCAAGTCCCCGCGTGCAGCTATCATAAGCCACTTTGAAGCGCTTGAAATCATCGGGCAGGATTTATGTGGGCATATCCAAAGTGCATTGGCTCCCGCCCAGCCTAAAGCACCCACAGCCTCCATTGGTGAAGCTGCTGGGCTAGATATCGCGCCCAAGCTGGCTGAGCTCGCCAAATTGCTGGAAAATGATGATTTTGGCTCGAACAAGCTCTTCAACCTGTTCGCTGATGACTTCAAAAAATTACACCCGCTTGAGCATGATCGCGTTGCTCAAGCACTCGGGGAATATGACTATGCTGCTGCTCTTTCTATTCTGAAGGATGGCAAGCTAGCGTGAAAGGGAGGGGTCCAACCATGTTAACCCAAACGCAGACCAAATCATCACTGCTTCTTGTCGATGATGCTCCTGAAAATCTTGAGTTAATTGGCGGACTTTTGGGCGACTTATACAAAGTGAAAGTTGCTGCGAGTGGCGAAAGAGCGCTCAAAATTCTCAGCGGAGATGACCTACCCGATTTGATACTTCTTGATGTCATGATGCCGGGCCTAAGCGGATGGGATGTGTGCCGCGCTATCAAGACTGAGAGCCGCCTGAAAGACATTCCAATTATCTTCCTAACGGCAAAAACCGATATGGCGGATGAGCAAACAGGCCTTGAGCTGGGTGCAGTGGACTATATTACCAAGCCCATTAGCCCGCCGATTTTGCTTGCGCGCGTTTCAACCCACCTAAAGCTCAAACAAGCCAAGGATTTTCTCAGCGATAACAACGCCTATCTTGCTGCCGAAGTAGAGCGGCGAACGGCCGAGATTTCAGCTCTGCAAGACGTTACCGTAATTGCAATGGCGTCATTGGCTGAGACGCGAGACAATGAAACAGGCAATCATATTCGCCGCACCCAGCTTTATGTGAAAGCACTGGCCGAAAAGCTGAAAAACCATCCGAAATTTGCAGATTATCTCACTGACGATCAGATCAAAACCCTAGTGCGCTCTGCCCCACTGCATGACATTGGAAAAGTGGGTATTCCAGATCGAATTCTGCTCAAGCCAGGGCGGCTTGATGCCGATGAATTCGAGATCATGAAAACGCACACAACAATTGGCCGCGATGCCATTGTCGACGCTGAACGTGCCATGCCATTCCCAAGCAGCTTTTTGCAATGCGCGCGTGAAATCGCCTTTTCGCACCAAGAAAAATGGGATGGCTCGGGATATCCAGAGGGGCTGGTAGGCGAGGCAATTCCAATTTCTGCACGGCTGATGGCCGTTGCGGATGTCTATGACGCGCTGATCAGCAAACGTTACTACAAAGACGCCATGCCCCATGAGCAAGCCATGACGATCATAGCTGAAGGATCGGGCACGCATTTCGATCCCGACATCGTCGTCGCGTTTGTGATGATTGGGGATGACATTGCGGCAATAGCCCGCAGCCTAGCCGATGATTGAACGAACAACCGCAAAGTCGACTTAGGCATCCATGAGAACAGCATCGGCGGTCCCATCGCCCGGTGACAGGCCATGCACGTGGCGGATAGCCATCTGCCCTTTTCAAGGGCGGTGCTTTGACCATGTTGGCCATGGGATTGCTAATTTCGTAGGTTTTGCCGAGGGCTGCTGGCGGAGACGGAGGGATTCGAACCCTCGATACGGTTACCCGTATGACGCTTTAGCAAAGCGTTGGTTTCAGCCACTCACCCACGTCTCCGGCGCGTCTGGCTGGGGGCGCTATAGCGAGGGCCGGGGGCGGAGACAATGCCCTGTTGCATGAGAAATGTGATTCAGATGGGCGCAAAAGCGACTCATCTCATCGCTGCGCGCTTGCAGGCGCGTGAAAAGCCCGGTCAAGACGCATTTTAAAAGATGCAAAGGGAAGGCTTTATGCTCCGAATCTCCGTTTCATGGCCCGCAGTTTCAAACACGGCTAAGGCTATGGTTCTGGCCGGGCTTCTTGCCGTTCAGGCGCAGGCACAGACGGCTGGGTCAGTTTATGAAGTGCCCGCTGCCCCGCCCACGCCCTCTGCGCCCGCTGCCGCGCCAGAGGCCGCTGCCTCGGCGCCTTCAGCTGCGCCTGCGCCGTCAGCTCCCACAACATCCCCCGCATCCGCGCCTGCCGCACCCGCAGATCCAGCAACTCCCGCTGCGTCCCAGCCATCGCCCGCAGCGCAAGCCGCACCTGCGCCGGCCACAGACAGTGCCGCCGCTGCACAAACGGCAGCGCCCCCCCAAGGGGAAGCCGAGACAGCTGCAGCAGCCACGCACAATAAAGATGATCTCATTGGCGCGGCAGAGGGTGTATTTGGCAAAGGCTCAAAGGGCCTTGCGGAAATGATTGAGAAAATCCTGAAAGATCAGGGCCAGCCAAATGCCTATATTGCTGGCCGTGAAGTCTCTGGCGCGCTGCTCTTTGGGCTGCGTTACGGCTCGGGCACCATGGTGCATAAGGTAGAAGGCCAGCGGCCTGTTTACTGGACAGGCCCGTCTCTGGGGCTGGATGCCGGGGGTGATGCCACCAAGACCTTTGTTCTAGTCTATAATCTTTATGACAGCCAAGATTTGTACCAGCGCTATGCCCAGGTTGAAGGGCGCGCCTATTTTATTGGTGGCCTGTCTGCCACATATATGCGCCGCGGCGATGTAGTGGTGATCCCCATTCGCATGGGCGTGGGCATGCGCCTGGGCGCCAATGTCGGCTATATGAAATTCAGTGAAAAGGCCAAGTGGCTGCCCTTTTAAGGCTATGTCCGCTGAAGCTTTAGTCTGCCAGCAGGCGCCAGCCCAGTGTCTCACCCGCGTGGAAGGGCACAAGGCTGGAGCCTGCAGCGGGAATGGCCATGGGCACTGTTTCGCCGCCGCGCACCAGTGTGATCGTGCCCTCGTTCACGGGTAGGCGATAAAAGGCTGGGCCGTTCAGCGAGGCAAAGGCTTCCAACTTGTCCAAGGCGCCTTCCTCATCAAACACGGCAGCATAGCTTTCAATGGCATAGGGCGCGTTGAAAATGCCTGCACAGCCGCAGGATGTTTCTTTGGTTTCAATTGCATGGGGTGCGGTGTCGGTGCCCAAGAAGAATTTGGCCGCGCCAGATGTTGCTGCCTTGCGGAGCGCCAGCCGGTGCTTTTCGCGCTTCACGATGGGCAGGCAGTAGAGATGGGGGCGAATGCCCCCCACCAGCATATCATTGCGGCTAATATGCAAATGCTGCGGGGTAATCGTGGCCGCCACATTGGGGCCAGCAGAGGAAACAAAATCCACAGCATCCGCCGTGGTGATATGTTCAAACACGGTGCGCAACGCGGGGAAGTCTGCCGTAATGCGCGAAAAGATCCGCTCAATAAACACGGCCTCGCGGTCAAACACGTCCACATCATGGTCCGTCACTTCGCCATGGACGAGGAAGGGCATGCCAATTTTTTCCATCCGGGCAAGGACGGGATAAAGCTTCAAAATATCAGTCACACCAAAGGCGGAATTGGTCGTCGCATTGGCGGGGTAGAGCTTGGCGGCCGCAAAAGCCCCTGTTTCAAAGCCATGGGCCAGATCATCCGGGTCAGTCGTGTCTGTTAGATAACAGGTGATGAGCGGCTCAAAATCGCTTCCTTCTGGCAAGGCAGCCATAATCCGGGCGCGATAGGCCACGCCCATCTCGGCGGTGGTCACAGGCGGCTTTAAATTGGGCATCACAATCGCGCGGCGGAATTGGCGGGCGGTATAGCCCACCACAGCGTTCAGCATATCGCCATCACGCAGATGGACATGCCAATCATCGGGGCGGCGGATGGTGATGCGGTCAGTCATGCAAACTCCGTCGAATCTAATGGCTTGGGATTCGCCTGATGCGCCCTTAAATGAAGCTCATGTCCAATACCATGCTTTCAGATCGTGCTGTCATCCGTCTTTCGGGCGAGGATGTGCGCGGCTTCCTTCAAGGCCTTGTCACTAATGATGTGCTGGGCGCTCTGCCAGTTTGGGCGGGGTTGCTCACGCCGCAAGGCAAGGCACTGTTTGATTTTTTCATCTGGGGCGATGGAGATGACGTGCTGATTGATTGTGAGGCCGATCAGGCCGAGGCGCTGATCAAGCGGCTGTCGCTCTATCGGCTGCGGCGGCCGATTACGATTGCACGAGATGCAGAGTTGGCAGTTCATTGGGCTCAAGCGGGTGAGATGGGCGTGCCCGACCCGCGCTTGGCCGCGCTTGGCCGCCGCTGGATTGCGCCGCCTGAGGGCGTGGCCCAGGGCTATCACGCGCATCGCTTATCCTTGGGGGTGGCTGAAGGCGTGGCAGAGCTGGGGCAAGATAAAACACTCTGGCTAGAGGCCAATGCGGCGGAGTTGAACGGCGTCAGCTTTACCAAAGGCTGTTATATCGGGCAGGAAAACACGGCCCGCATGAATTATCGGCAAAAGGTCAATCGGCGGCTATTTGTTATGCCGAATGGCGGGGTGGAGCGGCGCGCCGTGGCGGATCCGGGCGAGGCGCTGGTCCCCGCTTGGCTGGCACCCAGCCTTGCTCAAGCCGCCACTGCTGATCCCGCGGCTGACTAATACCGCCGGAATGATCCCCTTGCGCGCGTAAATTCAGCCTTTCACTCGCCTGCATCCCCGGCTACCGCCGTGAGGTAAGGAAAAGGGGCGATAAAATGGGGGAATGGGTGGCAGGTCTGGGCCTCAGCAATGAGGCGCTGTCCATATTGGCGGCAATTATTTTCGGCGCGGCTGTTGTGCGCGGCCTGACGGGCTTTGGCTTTGCCATTTTGGCAGTGCCGCTCATGGGATTGGTCATCGCGCCAACACAGGCGGTGTTGCTCGCCATTGTTCTCCAAATGCTGATTGGCCCTTTTGGCGTGGGCAAGGCCCTGGGCCATATTGATCGCAAACTTGTCGGCGGTGTTGCCCTGTGCGCGATGATTGGCACGCCGCTTGGGCTGTGGGTGCTGGCGCACACCCCGCATGATGTGGCCCGCCTTATGATTGCGGGCATTGCTGTTGGGTGTTTTGGAACATTCCTTATCAAGCGCGCCCCAACGCCCAGTGCTGCCCCCTTGCATATTGCGGCAACGGGCCTGTCCTCTGGCCTGCTCAATGGCTTTGCGGCCATGCCGGGGCCGCCTGTTATCCTTTATTTTGTGCGCTCTGGGGTATCACCCTTGGCGGCGCGTGGATCGATGATCCTCGTCTTTTTTGCAGCCGCCATTGCCGGCACAATCACGGCAGCCGTGCGGGGGCTATTGTCTTCCAATGTGCTGTGGCTTGCCGCCATCGCTTTCCCCTTGATGCTGGCAGGCAATCAGATTGGCTCGCGCTTTTTTGGCGTGGTGCCCGAACGCGTCTGGCGCGGCATTGTGATTGCGTTGCTCTGTGTGGCAGCGATTGGTGCTCTGACCAAGTTGTAGGCTTGACGCCAGCCAACAGGCTCGCCAAGCGGGTAGGACAAGCGAAAGGAACCAAACGCGTGGAACCGGTCAGCACGATCGAAGGCAAAGCCTATCCCTTTGGCCTTAAAAATATTGATACGGATGTCATCATCCCGGCAGAATGGCTGAAAACCATCAGCCGCTCAGGCCTTGGCAAAGGCGCGTTTGAGGCGCTGCGCAAAGACCCGGACAATATGTTTGACAGCCCTGACTATGCAGGCGCGCCGATTTTGATTGCCGGGGATAATTTTGGCTGTGGCTCCAGCCGTGAACATGCCGCTTGGGCCTTGGCTGATCTGGGCATTAAATGCGTTATCGCCCCCAGCTTTTCGGATATTTTTTCGGGCAATGCCTTTAAAAACGGCATTTTGACTGTGGTCCTGCCCCAAGAGGCGGTGGACCGTCTGCTCGAAGTTGCCAAGACGGACACGATCCACATTGATCTTGAGCATCAGGTGGTGACCACGCCGTTTCAGGATCGCTTTCATTTTGAGATAGATGCGTTCCGCAAGCACTGCCTGACCAATGGCCTCGACGAAGTGGGCTTAACGCTGGCAATGGATGACAAGATTTCAGCCTATGAAAGCCGGGCGGCAACAGCCTGGCCGTGGCAAGCAGGAGCAGGAGCATGAAGGCATTATTGTCTAAGGCCGTTGGCGGCCCCGAAACCTTGGTTCTGGAAGAGGTGGCCGATCCCGTTGCTGGGCCGGGCCAAATTCTCGTTTCGGTGAAGGCCTGCTCCGTCAATTACCCCGATGTGCTGGTGATTGAGGATAAATATCAGTTCAAGCCGCCACGCCCCTTTGCGCCGGGCAGTGAAGTGGCCGGTGTTGTGGAAGCCGTGGGCGAGGGCGTGACTCAGTTTAAAGTGGGGGACCGCGTTCTGGGGGCCACGGGCAATAATGGCGGCATGGCCGAAAAAACCGTGCTGAATGCCGCCACAGCTTACACGCTTCCCGAAGAGCGCAGCTTTGCCGAAGGGGCCGCGCTCATCCTGACTTATGGCACATCCATTCACGCGCTGGTTGATCGAGGGCATTTAAAGGCTGGCGAAACGTTGCTCGTGCTGGGCGCAGCCGGTGGCGTTGGCTTGGCCGCAGTCGAACTGGGCGTGGCCTATGGCGCCCGCGTGGTTGCCGCCGTCTCCTAGGAAGAAAAAGCAGCGGCTGCACGCGCTGCTGGCGCGCATGACGTGGTCATTTATGGCCGCGCGCCTTTTGATAAGGATCAGTCCAAAGCCTTGGCCGATGCGTTTAAGCAAGCCGTTGGCCCCAATGGTGCCAATGTCATTTATGATGCCGTGGGCGGCGATTATGCAGATCCGGCCATTCGCTGCATTGCATGGGAAGGCCGCTATCTGGTCGTTGGTTTCCCAGCCGGCATCCCGCGCCTGCCGCTTAATCTGACTTTGTTGAAGAGCTGTGATGTGTGCGGCGTCTTTTGGGGCGCGTTTACTATGCGTGATCCTGAGGCCAACCGTGCGCATATTGCAGAGCTGTTTCGCCTTTGGAAAGACGGCAAAATCAGCCCGCGTGTTACGGATACCTTCCCGCTGGAAAAGGGCGGTGAGGCCATCGCCAAAATGGCCCGACGCGAAGCCATTGGGAAACTTGTGGTGACGATTGATTAAGGCGCATGGCCGGGCTGGTTGAAGCCTGCCCGGCTCGACCTTATGTTGGCCGGGCAGGTCACTGCTGGGATTTGGCTGTCCGAAAAAGGAATGATCGATGACCACGTTTGACAACCGCGAAGCGGCTTTTGAAAACAAATTCGCGCATGATCAGGACATGGCGTTCCGCGTTACGGCGCGTCGTAACAAGCTGCTCGGCCAATGGGCGGCGGCGCGTATGGCGCTGACTGAGGCGGAGACGGACGCCTATGCCAAATCCGTTGTACAGGCTGATTTTGAAGAAGCCGGCGATGAAGATGTGATCCGCAAGCTGCTGGGGGATTTGATTGCCGCAGGCGTCGATACCAGCGATGAGGAAGTGCGTCAGGCGCTGGCCGATCAAGAGGTAGAAGCACGCCGCCAATTAATGGAAGCAAAATAACTCATGCCAATGGCAGCTGCTGATATTGAGGCCATGATTTTGGCTGCTTTCCCCGATGCGCAGGTCGAGATTACGGATCTCGCCGGCGATGGAGACCATTATGCCGCACGTGTGGTCAGCTCTGCCTTTCAAGGCATGCCGCGCGTGCGCCAGCATCAGGCTGTCTATGCAGCGCTTGGCGGGCGCATGGGGGGTGAACTCCACGCCCTTCAATTGACGACTGCCACCCCCGAATAAGGAGTTTGGTAAAAATGACGGATACGAACACCCGGATCAGCGAGATTGTGAATGGCAATGATGTTGTGCTGTTCATGAAAGGCTCGCCGCTTTTTCCGCAATGTGGCTTTTCCAGCCGCGCAATTGCCATTTTGGATCGCTTGGGCGTCGAATATGCCAGCGTTGATGTGCTGCAAGATGCCGAAATTCGCGTGGGCATTAAGGAATTTTCGGATTGGCCAACTATCCCCCAGCTTTATGTGAAGGGGGAATTTATTGGCGGGTCCGACATCATGATGGAAATGTATGAAGCGGGCGAACTCGGCGAATTAATGGCTGAACAAGGCGTCGCCTCGGCCAATTAAGCGCGCTGTTCAGATTGGGTTCACGCGCCCAGCGCAATAGTGCCTCTACAGCTTCTGCCACGCTCCCGGCAGATATGTTACCGCATCAGCCTAACCCCAAAGGCTGATGCAGCCGGGGGAGGCGCCGGGTTCCATCCCGCCCGGGTGCCTCCCCGGCTCCCCATAACCCTGACACCCGCACAACGCTGTCACTCAGGCGGTATCTCAACCCTGTTCATTTGCTGGCATTGAATATCCCGCCCGCCTGCGCCACATGGGCTGCATGAACGTGCCAGATCTTTCGAACGAGCCTTATGCCCAAGCGGTGCAGATTAGCCCGCTGGTGCGGCGCGTTCTGGCCTATAATCCATCCCCCTTTAGCTATACGGGCACGCAAACCTATATTGTGGGGCAGGGCGAGGTTGCAGTGATTGATCCTGGCCCTTTGGGGGATGATCCTGCCCATGTGGAGGCGCTGATCCGCATTTTGGCGGGGGAGCGCGTGGTGGCCATTATGTGCACCCATACGCATCGTGATCATTCCCCGGCTGCTGCGCCTTTGGCCGCGGCCACGGGGGCGCCGATTATTGGCTGTGCGCCTTTGGTGCTGGAAGATGATGGCCCACGTGCCGATGCCAGCTTTGATGCCACTTACGCGCCAAATCGCGTATTGGCTGATGGCGATCAGCTGTCCGGTCCCGGCTGGACACTGACCACGCTTGCCACGCCCGGCCACACCTCCAACCATCTTTGCTTCGCGCTGGAGGAAGAGGCGGCGCTCTTCACAGGCGATCATGTCATGGGCTGGTCTACCTCTGTCGTCTCGCCGCCCGATGGCGATATGGCGGCCTATATGCGCAGTCTTGGCCTGCTCATGACGCGCGAGGACCAGATTTATTACCCCGCCCATGGAGCGCCCATTGAAACGCCCCAGCGGCTGGTGCGCGGCATGATGGGCCACCGCAAACAGCGTGAGGGGCAAATTTTGCGCCTGTTGGATGCAGGGGTGGGGCACATCCCCGATATGGTGGCTCAAATGTATAAGGGCGTGGACAAAAGGCTGCACCCGGCCGCAGGCCGGTCTGTCTTGGCGCATTTGATTGATCTGCGTGATCGGGGCCTTGTGACAGGCGCCGATGCAGATTGGGTGCGTGTGCAAACCCCCGATATGGAAAAGGAAACCGCATTATGACCGCCATGACGGGAAATTTGGCTGGCGTTGATGTTCGCGCCGAGATTGAACGCCTCCGCAAAGAGCGCAATGCCATCATCCTCGCCCATTATTATCAGCGGCCTGAAATTCAGGATTTGGCCGATTATGTCGGCGATAGTCTGGAGTTGAGCCGCAAGGCACAGGCAACGGATGCAGATGTCATTGCCTTTTGCGGTGTCCGCTTCATGGCCGAAACAGCGAAGATCCTCTCGCCTGAAAAAACTGTGATCCTGCCAGATATGGATGCCGGGTGCAGCCTTGAGGATAGCTGCCCGCCCGATCAGTTCGCCGCCTTTCGTGCAGCGCACCCCGACCACATCGCGCTAACCTATATCAACTGCTCAACCGAAGTTAAGGCGCTGTCTGATATTATCGTCACAAGTTCTTCTGCTGAAAAGATTTTGTTGCAAATTCCACCTGAGCAGAAAATCATCTTCGGGCCCGATAAACATCTGGGCGGCTATCTAAAGCGCAAGCTGGGGCGCGATATGCTGCTCTGGCCCGGCGTGTGCATTGTGCATGAAGCGTTTTCAGAAACAGAGCTGGTCAAGCTCAAGGCGCAACACCCCGGCGCGCCCGTGGCGGCGCATCCCGAATGCCCGGCGCACATTGTGGACCATGCCGATTATGTCGGCTCCACCAGCGGCATTTTGGAGTACGCCAAGCACATGCCCGGCGACACGCTGATTGTGGCGACAGAGCCGCACATCATCCACCAGATGGAATTGGCGATGCCGCACAAGACCTTCATTGGCGCGCCGGGGGCGGACGGCAACTGCAACTGCAATATCTGCCCCTATATGGCGCTCAACACGCTGGAAAAGCTCTACATCGCCCTGCGCGACCTGAGCCCACAGGTGCATATTGAGGAAGGTCTGCGCCTAAAGGCCAAGCAAAGCCTTGATCGCATGCTCGAGATGGCGAGCAGCACTGTGGGGCAGGGGGATTTGGGGGCGCGGCCGGCCTAAGCCGCAGGCGTTACGCAGCCGACCGCTTATGCCGTTCGGCTGGCTCAAAACTGATCCGCAGCCTCGTCCCTGTGGCCGCTGCCAGTTTTTTCAATGTTGTTGTGGAAGGTTGGGCTTTGCCGCCTTCCATCCGGGCAATCACGCTTTGGCTCGTGCCCATGCGCGTCGCCAATTGTGCCTGAGTGAGGCCCGCCTCGGTCCGCGCGCGGATCACTGCAGCTGCCAACTCAAACTCCTCAGCGAGCGCATCATATTCCCGCTGAAAATCGGGGTCTGCCCGCCAGTTATCGGCCATTTCTCGAAATGGAATGGGCTTCTTCATGTCAACTCCTTGGCCCGCTGCAAGGCCAGTTTAATCTCGCGCTGGGGCGTCTTTTGCGACTTCTTGATGAACGCCCGAACAATCACCACACGCTTGCCCGACGCCGTGACGTAAATTGCCCGTGAAATGCCGTCCCGGCCTTTCATGCGCATTTCCCAAAGTGATTGCTGCAGATGCTTCACATGTGGCTGGCCGACATTCTCCAAGCCATAGGTCTCAATCAGATCTACAATTCGCACAAGTCGAGCCCGCATATCGCTGGGAAGGGCATCCAATTCAGCCTGAACATTGCTGTCAAATACGCTGACACGCCAACTCATGTCTTTTTCAATATCGCAATTTTGCTATATTCGTCAAGAGAGCCTTGGGTCGATTTGGAAAACCCCTTTCCTACGCCCCCCAATTTCGCCTAGCTGGGCATTATGCTGATGCCGCGCCTCGTGTATGATCTCACTCCAAACCGCCGGTTTTTGGAAAATGAGGGTTTTTCGGGCGTACAGGGCCTCAACTTCCTCCACTTCCAGCCTTGCGAAAGCCATTTGAATGTCTTTTGACCTCCCCCATTTTGATCTTGATGCCTTTGTTCGCACAACTCTGGCGGAGGATTTGGGGCCGTCTGGCCGTGATGTCACGTCGGACAGTGTGATCCCCGCGGACGCACGCTTTGCGGGCGTGATGGACAGCCGTGATGCAATTGTTGTTGCGGGCTTGCCAATTGCAGCGGCCTTTTTCCGGCATTTGGATGCCGATATGGGCATTGAGATTTTGGCCGCAGAAGGCAGCGCGCAGCCGCGTGGCGCGCATCTGATGGCGCTGTCGGGCAAGGCGCGGGCGATGCTGACGGCAGAGCGGTCTGCGCTCAACATCGTCCAGCATCTCTCCGGCATTGCCACGCTGACGCGCGCTTATGTGGAGGCCATTGCCGGCACGGGCTGCACGCTGCTGGATACGCGGAAAACCATCCCCGGCCTGCGCGTGCTGGAAAAATACGCAACCCGCATGGGCGGGGCGACCAATCATCGCATGGGCCTGTGGGATGCGGCGATGATTAAGGATAATCATGTGGCCGTCGCGGGCGGCGTGGCAGAGGCCGTGCGCCGTGCGCGCGAGGCTGGGGTAGAGCGGATCATATTGGAAGTGGATCGGCTCGATCAGATTGAACCCGGCTTGGCGGCGGGTGCCACCCATTTGCTGCTTGATAATATGGATGCCCCGATGCTGCGTGAGGCCGTTGCGCTGGTCGCGGGGCGTGTGCCCACCGAAGCTTCGGGTGGCGTCACGCTTGAGACGATCCGCGCCAAGGCTGAAACTGGCGTCACCTATATTTCTGTCGGTCGCCTGACGCAGAGCGCACCAGCAGCAGATATTGGTCTCGATTTTAAGGCGGAATGACTCTTTGGCTGGTGTTGAGCCCCCCCTTTAAATCTGGCAGGAAGCGGCATGGCTAAGTTTGCACCTTTTAAGTGGGATGATCCCTTTCACCTCGACGCGCAGCTGACCGAAGACGAGCGGATGATCCGCGACGCCGCGGAAGGCTATGCGCAAGATAAACTCTTGCCGCGCGTCGTTTCCGCTACGTTGGACGAGCGTTTTGATCGCGAGATCATGAATGAGCTGGGCGAACAAGGCCTGCTCGGCGCGACGATTGAGGGCTATGGCTGCGCGGGCGTCAGCCATGTCGCTTATGGCCTCATTGCCCGTGCCGTGGAGCGGGTTGATTCGGGCTATCGCTCAGCCATGTCGGTGCAAAGCTCACTCGTGATGCATCCCATTCACGCCTATGGCAGCGAGGCACAGCGCGAAAAATTTCTGCCCAAGCTGGCGACAGGGGAATGGGTCGGCTGTTTTGGCCTGACAGAGCCGGATGCCGGGTCTGACCCCGCCTCGATGAAAACCAATGCCAAGCAAGTCGATGGCGGCTACATCCTCAATGGCGCGAAAATGTGGATCACCAATTCGCCCATCGCGGACATCGCAATTGTCTGGGCGAAGGATGAGGGCGGCGTGATCCGTGGCTTCATTGTTGAACGCGGCATGAAGGGTTTTTCCTCGCCCAAGATTGAAAAGAAATTGAGCCTTCGCGCCTCCATCACAGGCGAAATTGTGCTGGAAGACGTCTTCGTTCCCGAAGAAAATCTGCTGCCCAATGTGCAAGGCCTGTCTGGTCCGTTCGGCTGCCTCAATAAGGCGCGCTATGGCATTGCCTGGGGCGTGATGGGCGCGGCGGAAGATTGCTTCCATCGTGCGCGCCAATATCAGCTCGATCGCAAGCAATTTGGTCGTCCGCTGGCGGCAAACCAAATCCCGCAGCTGAAAATGGCGAATATGCAAACCGAAATTGCCCTTGGCCTGCAAGCCGCGCTGACGGTGGGGCGCGCAATTGATGCGGGCACCTGGTCGCCCGAGATGATTAGTCTCATCAAGCGCAACAATTGCGGCAAGGCCTTAGATATTGCCCGCATTGCGCGGGATATGCATGGCGGCAACGGTATTTCAGCGGAATATCACGTCATCCGCCACACTGTGAATTTGGAGACGGTCAACACCTATGAGGGCACACATGATGTGCACGCCCTGATTTTGGGCCGGGCCATTACAGGAATTCAAGCGTTTAGTTGAACGCTTCGTTGAGGAGGGGCACAAATGGGTTTTCAGAAGATGATGGCGGCTGCCATTTTGGCAGCCATGTCAAGCACGGCCATGGCGCAATCGATCCGCCCGGATCAGGCAGCCTTTCGGGATTTGTATAAGGAATTGGTGGAAACCAATACCACGCAATCTGTTGGCAGCTGCACTTTGGCGGCAGAGCGCATGGCAGCGCGCCTGAAGGCCGCAGGCTATAGCGATAAGGATATCACTCTGTTCGCAACGCCTGAGCACCCCAAAGATGGCGGCTTAGTGGCCATTTTGCCGGGCACATCAAAAACGCTGAAGCCCCTGTTGATGCTTGCCCATATTGATGTGGTTGAAGCCCGCCGGGAAGATTGGGTGCGTGATCCTTTCACTCTGATTGAAGACGGCGGCTATTTTTACGCCCGCGGCGCGTCTGACGATAAGGCACAGGCTGCTATCTGGACCGATGCGATGATCCGCTTCAAGAAAGAGGGCTTCCGTCCAAAGCGGACAGTGAAGCTTGCGCTGACCTGTGGGGAAGAAACAGTCGGCGCGTTCAATGGGGCCGAATGGCTGGCGACCAATAAGCCAGAGCTAATTGCCGCAGAATTCGCCATTAACGAAGGTGGCGGCGGCCGGTTGGATAAGGCGGGCAAAAAAGTCGCCCTGTCGATGCAAGTCGGCGAAAAGACAGTGCAGAATTATCTGTTTGAAACCACCAATCCCGGCGGCCACAGCTCAGTCCCGCGTCCTGATAACGCCATTTATTCGCTGACAGCCGCTATCTCGAAAGTTGGGGCCTATGAGTTCCCAATCATGTTTACGGACACAACGCGCACCTTTTTCACGCGCACGGGCAATGCCATGGGCGGTGAAATGGGCACGGCCATGAAGGCGCTGGTCGCTAACCCCAAAGATGCAGCGGCCAATGCCATTGTGTCGAAAGATGCGACTTATCATTCCATGCTGCGCACCACGTGCGTTGCAACAATGATGGATGCAGGCCACGCCATGAATGCGCTGCCGCAGCGCGCACGGGCTGTCGTCAATTGCCGCATTTTCCCCGGCATTTCGACGGACGCCATCCGGGAGGAGCTGGTTCAGGTCGTGGCGGACTCTTCCGTTTCGATCACCAAAATCCCACCGGCGCGCCCCATGGCAGTGCCGCCGCCGCTGTCGCCCAAGATTTTTGGCCCGGCTGAAAAGCTGGCCGCCAAGCACTTCCCGGGCGTGCCGATGATCCCCACCATGTCAACGGGTGGCACGGATGCGCCCTATCTCTCACTGGCGGGCATCCCAACCTATGGCGTGCCGGGGATTTTCTCTGATCCTGAAGGCAGTGGGGCGCACGGCCTGAATGAACGTATTCGTGTCTCTGCTTTATATGAGGGCCGCGATTATCTGTTTGAACTTGCCAAGATTTACGCGAACCAAAAGTAAATCATGACCAAAGCGCTTTCCGGCATCCGCGTGCTTGATCTGTCCCGCGTTCTCGCAGGGCCGTGGTGCACGCAGATGCTGGGGGATTTGGGAGCTGAGATCATCAAGATCGAACAGCCCGGCAAAGGCGATGATACGCGCAGCTGGGGCCCGCCTTGGCATGGCGAGGGGGCGGACCGCCTTTCGGCCTATTACCTTTCAGCCAATCGCAACAAGAAAAGCGTGGCGATTGATATTTCAAAGCCTGAGGGCCAAGCGCTGATCCGCGAGCTTGCGGCGAAGTGCGATGTTCTGGTTGAGAATTTCAAAATGGGCGGGCTTGAGAAATATGGGCTCGATTATCTGAGCCTGAAGGCAGTGAACCCGCGCCTTGTCTATTGCTCGATTACGGGCTTTGGCCATAGCGGCCCACGCGCACATCAGCCGGGCTATGATCTGATGGTGCAGGGCCTTTCGGGCCTCATGAGCATTACGGGGCAACCGGACGGAGAGCCCCAAAAAGTGGGCGTTGCGCTGGTTGATGTGATGACGGGGCTTCATGCCTGCATCGCCGTGCTGGCAGCACTCAACCAGCGACATGAAACAGGCCGGGGCCAGTTTATTGATATGGCGCTGTTGGATGTTGCTGTGTCCACGCTCGCCAATATCGGCCTTAATCAGCGGGTGACGGGCGAAGCGCCCAAGCGCATGGGCAATGCGCACCCCAGTGTTGTGCCCTATCAAGTGTTTGAAACCGCCGATGGGCATATGATTGTTGCCGTTGGCAATGATGGCCAGTTCGCGCATTTTGTGGGGGCTTTGGGGCTGGCCCATCTGGCCGATGACCCCCTTTACAAAACCAATGCCGGCCGGGTGGAAAACCGCGCCACGCTGATCCCGCACTTGGCGGCGGCCATGAAAACACAGGCGACGGCGCATTGGGATGCCGCCTTATCTGCCGTCAATGTGCCAGCAGGACCAATTAATGACATTGGTCAGGCGCTGGCGGATCCGCAATCGGTGGCGCGCGGCTTGGCGACGATGGCGGGCAATCGCCCCGCCATTGCGAGCCCCTTGCGCCTGTCAGACTCGATGCCCGATGCGGGGACAGAGCCGCCTTTGCTGGGGCAGAATACAGGGGAGGTCTTGCAGGATTTGCTCGGCCACAGCGAGGTGGACGTTGCCATGCTTAAGGCGCGTGGTATCGTTTAGATAACCACCTGCTCAATCACGCCGAAAATGGGGTGATGCTTGTCATCCTCCATCCAGATGCGAACGCTATCGCCTTTCTTGAGGAATGGCGTTTTCGGGCTGCCATGCTGGATTGTCTCCACGGTGCGCACTTCGGCAAGGCAGCTATAGCCAAGCCCACCTGCGCTGATGGGCTTGCCTGGCCCGCCATCCGCATCGCGGTTAGAGACAGTACCCGAGCCAATGATGGTGCCTGCACACAGGCGACGCGTCTTGGCCGCATGAGCAATCAGCTGGCCGAAATCAAAGGTCATATCCACGCCCGCATTGGCCCGGCCAAGCGGCGCACCATTCAGATCAACGCACAGGGTGTCGTGCAGCTTGCCACCATCCCAGCGGCTGCCCAGCGCTTCAGGCGTCATAAAAACCGGGGAAAAGGCGCTGGCTGGTTTGGATTGGAAGAAGCCAAAGCCCTTGGCCAACTCGCCGGGAATTAAATTGCGGAGGGAAACATCATTGGTGAGACCAACTAAGCGAATAAGGCTGCGTGCTTCCTCTGCCGAGACGCCCATTGGCACATCGCCCGTAACCACCACAATTTCGGCTTCCAGATCACAGCCCCAGCTTTCATCTGCGAGCGGGATGGGGTCGCGCGGCCCGAGAAAGCCATCAGACCCGCCCTGATACATCAGCGGGTCATGCCAAAAGCTGTCGGGCATTTCGGCGTCACGAGCCTGACGGACCAAGGCAACATGGTTCACATAGGCCGAGCCATCGGCCCATTGATAGGCGCGCGGCAAAGGCGACATGGCCTCGCGCTCATGAAAGCGATGTTTGGGAATGGCATCATGCGCCAAATCTGTTGCGAGATTTTGAAGCGCGGGCGCAATGCGATCCCAATGGTCTAGCGCCTCTTGCAGTGTCGCCGCGATATGGTGCGCATCTGCATACCAAGCCAGATCGTCCGACACGACCACGAGCCGTCCATCACGGCCTTTTTTGAGCGAGGCAAGTTTCATGGCGCTTTCCTTTTCGCTTGATCCCAAAAGGGCTTGGTTTCATCTGTAACCAAATATCGGCAATGTCCAACGCATTCTGGAAGAAAGGCTCTTTGGAAAAAGCCCATGTCAGAGCTTCGTCTTCATCGCTTCATTCCCTACCGTCTGTCTGTCGCCGCCAATGCCGTGTCACGCCGCATTTCGGATAGCTATCGGCGGCGCTTTGGCCTGAAGATTGCTGAATGGCGCGTAATCGCTATCCTTGCAGAGAATGAGAGAATGACGCCACAAGATATTGGAAATAAAGGAGAGTTGGATAAGATAGCGGTCAGCCGCTCAGCAACTACTCTGATTGATCGGGGGCTCTTGCTCCAACAGCGAAACCCCGAAGATGGCCGATCTCATTTTCTGCAACTAACGCCCGATGGCCGTGCTCTATATGAAGAAATTGCGCCCGCTGCGTTGCGTTTGGAGCAAGAGCTTCTGACATGTTTTTCTAAGGAAGAGCGTGACCTGCTGGAGAGCCTACTTCGCCGTATTGAGAGTGCTGCAAATTCCCCTTGACGTAAACGTGAAGTTGGGGATTCCAGTGGTGGTATAGATGTGAGGAAAGGATGCCCCAATGACGCTCGATGTGCTGCACCGCACCGCTTACACGGAAGACCATGAAGCTTTCCGTTCGACCGTCCGCCAATTTGTGGCGAAAGAGATCGAACCCAATGCCAACAAATGGGATGAAGAGGGCATTGTTCCCAAATCGGTTTGGCCCAAAGCGGGCGAGCTCGGCCTGCTTTGCCCGACAGTGCCGGAAGCATATGGCGGACTGGGCCTCGACTTTGGCTATAACGCAATCATCAACGAAGAATTCAGCTATGGTACGGATGTCGCCACGGGTTTTTCGCTGCAGACCGATATTGTCGCCAATTATCTGATTTCTTATGGCTCGGAAGAGCAGAAGCAACAGTGGCTGCCCAAGCTGGTGTCGGGCGAAGTGGTGACCGCGATTGCCATGACCGAACCGGGCACGGGCTCAGACCTGCAAGGGATGCGTACGACCGCCAAGAAGGATGGCAATCATTATGTCATTAATGGCGCCAAAACCTATATCACCAACGGCCAAAATGCGGACTTGATCCTTGTTTGCTGCAAGACTGACCCTGATGCCCAACCGGCGTATAAGGGCGTTTCCATTGTGTTGGTCGAGGCAGACCGCGACGGCTTTAAGCGCGGGCGCAATCTCGACAAAATTGGCTTGGATGCTGCCGATACGTCAGAATTGTTCTTTGAAGATGTCCGCGTGCCGATCACCAATTGCTTGGGTGAAGAAGGCATGGGCTTCATCTATTTGATGACTGAATTGCCGCAAGAGCGCCTCTCGATTGCCATTGGCTCACAAGCTGCCGCCCAGCGTGCTTTTGATATGACAGTCGACTTTGTGCGCGAGCGCAAAGCCTTTGGTCAGCCGATCCTCAATTTCCAGAATACGCGCTTTGTGCTCGCCGATTTGAAGACCAAGCTGCAAGTTGGCTGGGCGCATATTGATTGGGCGTTGCAGCGCCATTTGAAGCGGGAATTGACGCCAGAGGAAGCCTCTGCTGCCAAATTGTGGCATACGGAGTTGCAAGGCGAAATCGTTGATAAGTGCCTGCAATTGCATGGTGGTGCGGGCTTTATGAATGAATACCCCATTGCCAAGCAATATCGCGGCGCGCGCGTCACGCGCATCTTTGGCGGGACGAGCGAGATCATGAAGGAACTGATCAGCCGCAAGCTGTAAGCGCCCCTTCATAGTGAGAAATTGGCCGTTCGGCGCAGGCTGGGCGGCCATTTTCATTTCCGGGCTAGCCATTTGTGCCGACTTCCGCGAGAAGCGCGCCATGCGCAAAGGTCATCGTCCATCAAAGCCGCCCTCTAATCGTCCTCGTTTCTGGGGGCGCCATGCCGTTTCGGCCGCATTGGCCAACCCCAATCGCGTCTGCCGCAAGCTATGGGCAACGCGCGAGGCGGCGTCTGCGCTTCAAATCCCGAACGGGCTGACAGTCGCCTTTGCAGAAGCACCAGATTTGGGGCGGATGGTGCCGGCAGATGCGCCGCATCAGGGCTTGGTGCTGGAGGTTGATCCGCTGGAAGATGTGTGGCTGGGCGATTTGCTGGCCGAAGGGGCGGGCGATACCCGGCCTTTGCTGGTTCTGGACCAAGTGACAGACCCGCATAATGTGGGGGCAATATTGCGCTCGGCTGCAGCCTTTGATGCGCTGGGCATTGTGACGCAAGATCGTCATGCCCCGCCAGAATCAGGGGCGCTTGCCAAATCTGCATCAGGCGCGTTGGAAATTGTGCCTTGGGTGCGCGTCGTCAATTTGGCGCGTGCGCTGGAAGAGATTGCTGAAGCAGGCTTTTGGCGCATCGGCCTGACGGGCCATAGCAACCGCTTGCTGGGCGATGCGATTGGCACAGCGCGCGTGGCGCTGGTGCTGGGGGCTGAAGGAGAAGGGATGCGCGCCAATACTGAGGCGCATTGCGATGAATTGGCCAAGCTGCCGATCAGTGACAAGATGGAGAGCCTAAATGTCTCCAACGCCGCTGCAATCGCCCTTTATGCAGCGGCCTCTGCGCGCCAGTAGGACACAAAAAAGCCCCGGAGAACCGGGGCCTTTTCATCAAATCTCACCTAAGAGATCAGTCTTCCTGCGCAATCGTGACCTTGAGGCCATCGAGCGCATCAGTGAAGTGTACTTGGCACGACAGGCGCGATTGGGCGTTGCGATGTGCCGAGCTATCGAGCAGGTCATTTTCATCTTCGGTGATCGGATCGACCTTGTCAGCAAAGGCCGGATCAACATGGATGTGGCAGGTCGCGCAGGAGCAGCAACCGCCGCACAGCGCGAGCAGCTCATCAAAGCCCGCATCGCGGATGATTTCCATGACAGACAGGCCGGCCTGACCCTCAACCGTCTTTTCCGTTCCGTCGCGCGTGACAACAACCAGCTTCGCCATGCTTATTCCTCTTGCACCCAGATGTGGATTTCTGCACGTCGCTAGACGCGGCTTCGCAAGTTATCAAGGCCGAACGATAAAGGATGTGCAGATGGTGACCACTGCGGAGAGCCTGCGTGGCGCAATTGATGCGCTAATTCGGGTTGAACCGAAATTTGCCGATGTGGTTTCGCGTGTGGGGTATCCCGAGCCGCGCCAGCGCCCCACCGGCTATGATACGCTGCTGCGCACGATTATTGGCCAGCAAGTTAGCGTGAAGGCGGCAGCCTCCATTTGGGCGAAGCTGGAGGCTGGCTTGGGCGATTTAACTAGGCCTGAGACGATCCTTGCCAGCGATGAGCAGACATTGCGAGGCTTTGGCCTCTCGCGACAGAAGCAATCCTATGCACTTAGCCTTGCGCACTTAGTGGCTGATGGCGCGCTAGACCTCCATAATCTGCCCAAGGATGATGAAGACGCAATTGCGCTGTTGACACAGGTCAAGGGCATAGGACGCTGGTCAGCTGAAATTTACCTGCTTTTTGCTGAAGGTCGGCCAGATGTTTGGCCCGCAGGTGATTTGGCTGTGCAGATTGAAGTTGGGCGGCTTTTGGGGCTGGCTGAGCGTCCGTCAGAACGCAAAGTGCGTGCAGTGGCTGAAAATTGGCGACCCTATCGTGGGGCCGCTGCTGTTTTGGCGTGGCATCACTATAACACCACCACAATTTAGGCGGCGCTCCAATCTACTTTTGCGGCTGCTGACTTAGGATTGTGGCTGCCTCTAGCCGGTCTAACGCGGCGTGGACGGCAACATAGCGCCGCGCCTTTTCCAGCCAAGCTTTTGCCTTTGAAGCGCCCGGCATGGTGGCAATTTCACGGACAGCCAGCTCTACATCATCCCGCACCAAGGCGCGGCGTGCGCGTTCCAACTTTTTGGCTGGAACGTCAGAGGGTTGATCTGCCTTGCGGACAACAGCAAGCGTGCGGACATTGCTTAAAATGCTCGCGAACCAGCCTTCTTCTCCTGCGCGCGTGATTAATGTTGGTTCCAGCAATGCCAGCTCATCGGCCAGCGCGTCCAAACGGACGGGGCGGCGGGCGTGATCGACAATCAACGTGACATCCCCCGGATAGGCGCCGCCAAATTGCTGCGCCAAGGCGGGTTCCAGATATGCCAGCGGCTGGCCCCGGTCGATTGCCCGGCGCGTCGAGAGCAGGATGAGCAAGCGTTCGGCCTTTGCTGCATCGGCCAGTGCTTGGTTGGACATGCGGTCTGCTGCTGCAAGGCGGCTTTCAATTGTCGCAATTCGGGTCGCGGTATCAGCTGGGCTAAGCGGCGACGTCGTGGGCCGGCTTGTCGCGTCTGGCAACAGCGTAGGGGCGGGGGCGAGGGCAGGCGGCACGGCCTCCTCAGGCTTTGATCGCAGGAGGGTCCAACCGATAACTGCAATGCCAAGAACAAACAGCACGATTGCAGAGATCACAAGCCCGCGAATGGCGCGGGTGCGGGCCGGGGCGGTGGGAGGCAAAATAGGCTCGTCCATGGTTTAGTCCTGCCCTGTTAGCCGCCTCGACACAAGGGGGCGGCGATGTGGAGCATCGCGCTGCTATCCGGCTGGTCCGGCCAATGGCAGCTGGCCCAGCCTTGTCCGGCGGCCTCGGCTGCCTGTGCACTAATGGCCACCAAATGGCACAAGCTGTGATCGGGCGTCAGGCGTGCCAATGCACGCGCCATCCGGGGGGAGTGTGCCAGCACCACACAGGGCTGCGCCAGCACTGTCCGCAGTGTATCGGGCACGGGCAACTCCGCCATCTCATAGACAAGCTGCACATCGAAAGAGAGGTTGGGGTGCGTAATTGGCTTGTGCGGACGCCCAGCGAGATGCAGCAAGTGTTGCCGCCCATCTGCTGCAGCCATGGCAGCCAGGGCTGCGCCATCAGCCGTGCCTTCCATAATGGTCGTAAAGCCTGCCGTCCGCGCGGTGGCAGCACTGGTGGCCCCGACGGCGTAAAGCGGCAGATGGCGATAGGCTGCTACATCCGGCCCAGCTGCGCGAAGTGCATTTGCACTCGTTATAAATAACGCGTCATAACTCTCTGAAATATCAGCTTTCCAGGTAAGTTCTTTTAGATCAAATAATGGGCAAGCAAACACGTCTAGCCCAAGCGCATGAGCGGCAACTGCTGTCTCACTATTGCCCGGCTCTGGCCGCGCGATGACGAGCGGAATCACCCGAAAATAGCCCTTAAGCTTGGAGAGGCACGGTCCAACAGCGCGGCGGCAAGTGCTGCAGGATCTGATCCTTGGTCAGCCACATATTCCCTGCCGTCTTCGCTCAAAATCTCGGCCCGCAGGCACAGCACGCCATTTTCCAGACGCGCTTGGGCGGCGACAGGGGAATGGCAATCAGCCTTCAACCCTTTGAGAAAAGCACGTTCTGCCATGACGCAGGCAAAAGTCTCGGCATGGTTGATTGGGGCGAGCAGCGCATGAACTGGGGCATTGGTGCGTAAACATTCAATGCCAATTGCCCCTTGGGCCGGGGCGGGAAGCATCTCTGTTTCCTCAATCGCGGAACCAATATCGGCCAGTCCCAGTCGATCCAGTCCGGCGGCGGCAAGCAGCGTGGCGTCTGCCTCACCCGCATCGAGCTTAGCTAAGCGTGTCGCCACATTGCCGCGAAACAGCACGATCTGAAAGTCAGGTCGCAAACGGCGCAATTGTGCCGCGCGGCGGGGCGAGCTGGTGCCAATCCGTGCCCCTTGGGGCAGATCTGCAATGCTCGGGGCGCCAATCAGCCGATCACGCACATCGGCCCGCGGCAACATGGCGACAATGGATAAGTCTGCCGGGCGAAGCGTTTCAACATCCTTCATTGAATGAACGGCAAAATCGACGCTGCCATCCATCAGTGCGCGGTCTAACTCTTTGGTCCACAAGGCTTTGCCTCCCACTTCTGCAAGTGGCCGGTCCAGAATACGGTCGCCACTGGCTGTCATGGGCACAATTTCAACGCGAGTCTCATCCCAGCCATGCGCCGCAAGCAGCGCTGCGCGGACGAGATGTGCTTGTGCCAGTGCCAGCGGAGAGGCCCGGGTTCCCAATTTCAATGGACGATCAGTCATAGTGACGCTTGTGCTAGCGGCCTGTGCGGCTAGAGGGAAGGGCAATGGCATTGATCCTTGGCCTTGAATCGAGTTGCGACGAAACGGCAGCGGCGCTGGTAACCAGCGAACGGGCGGTTTTGGCGCATTGTTTGGCAACGCAAGACGTGCATCACCGGCCCTTTGGTGGGGTGGTGCCTGAAATTGCGGCCCGCGCTCATGTGGAAGTAATGACACCCCTGGTCGAGCAAGCCTTGGCACAGGCCAATGTCCGTCTAGCTGATGTGGATGCGATTGCCGCAACTGCTGGGCCAGGGTTGATTGGTGGCGTCATGGTTGGCCTTGTAACAGGCAAGGCGCTGGCGCACGCGGCAGGCAAGCCGCTGATTGCCGTCAACCATTTGGAGGGCCATGCGTTGAGCCCGCGTCTCGCCAATCCGGACCTCCAATTTCCGTATCTTTTGCTTCTCGTTTCCGGCGGACATTGCCAATTGCTGTTTGTCGAAGCTGTGGATCGCTATCGTCGGTTGGCGACAACAATTGATGATGCTGCTGGCGAGGCGTTTGATAAAACAGCAAAGCTCTTGGGCCTTGGCTTTCCTGGCGGTCCAGCGGTGGAAGCGGCTGCCAAAGTGGGCAATGTCAAAGCGGTGCCGCTGCCACGGCCCTTGCTGGGCGCGAAAGAGCCCCATTTTTCCTTTGCTGGCTTGAAAAGCGCCGTGCTGCGCGCCCGCGATGCAGGCGTTCACAAGGCGGAAGATATTGCAGCTTCCTTCCAACAGGCTGTGGTTGATTGTCTGCTTGATCGCACCCAGCGTGCTGTGGATGTGGCTGATGGCGCGACGGCACTCGTCGTGGCTGGCGGCGTGGCCGCCAATCAGACGATTCGGCAGGCGCTGGAGGCTTTGGCCGCGCGCAATGGCCTGCCCTTTTTCGCACCTCCGCTGTGGCTCTGCACGGATAATGCCGCCATGATTGGCTGGGCCGGGGCAGAACGCTTTGCGGCCGGGTTAACTGATCCGCTCGATATAGCGGCACGGCCGCGCTGGCCGCTGGATCCAGATGCGGAAAAAGCGAGAGGGGCAGGGGTAAAAGCATGAAGCTGGGGGTTATTGGCGCTGGCGCTTGGGGCACTGCCTTGGCGCAAATTGCCGCCACCGCTGGGCAGGATACGCTGCTTTGGGCGCGCGAGGCCGAGGTTGTTTCTGCGATTAATGAAACGCATGAAAATGCGCTGTTTCTGCCAGGGGTGGCGCTGTCTCCAGCGATTATCGCAACATCGGAATTGGCGCATTTGCAGGCCTGTGACGCGCTTTTGGTTGTCACGCCTGCTCAATTTTTGGGCCGGGTATTAGCTGAGGCCCAGCCAGGTCATCGTCCGCTCATTTTATGTTCGAAAGGAATTGAGGCCGAAACGCAGCGCCTGATGTCAGATGTTGCGGCAGACACTTGCCCCCAGGCGCCGATTGCTGTGCTGTCCGGCCCCACTTTTGCGCATGAAGTGGCGAAGGGTTTGCCGACTGCCATTACATTGGCCTGCGCAGATGATGGTTTGGGTCAACACTTGGCGCAGCGCATCGCCCAGCCCCATTTTCGGCCCTATTTGTCCACCGATGTGGTTGGCGCCGAAATTGGCGGGGCTGTAAAAAATGTGCTGGCGATTGCGTGTGGCGTGGTTGAGGGAGCGGGCTTGGGTCAGAATGCGCGGGCTTCGCTTATTGCGCGGGGATTTGCGGAAATGACGCGCTTTGGCGTGGCGCGTGGGGCTCAGGCAGAAACTTTGGCCGGGCTTTCAGGCCTTGGGGATTTGGTGTTGACCTGTTCGTCCACCAGTTCGCGTAACTTCTCCCTCGGCAAGGGATTAGGCGAGGGGCAATCTGCCGCAGCCTTGCTCGCTGATCGCCGGACTGTCGCGGAAGGCGCCTATACTGCCCCAGTGCTGCAACAAGCCGCCCGCGCACTTGGTGTCGAAATGCCTATTGTCGATGCCGTCTGCGCGCTTTTGGCCGGCGATATGGATGTTGGCGGGGTGATGACTGCCCTTCTTTCCCGCCCAATCCGTGGGGAAGCTTCCTTCTGATCAGCTAAGTCCCTGATTAAAAATCAACGGCAATGCCTTTCAGTTCCCAATCGCCATAGCGCACGGGGTTCAGGCCAAGTGGATCATCCGTTGCCTCTTTTGCTTCCACAGGCTGTGGCTTTGGCACAGGCGGGGACTTAGACAGATAGGCGGGCGGTTTCACATGGGCGGGGCGTTGTCCCATCATTCATCTTCCTTCTTGAAGCTGGCACGTTCTTCTCCCACATTGGGGCGGGCACACGGAGAGTTCAAGTGAACGGTTTCAAGACTTTGATGCTTTTATCTGCGTTAACAGCTTTGCTGATGGCGCTGGGCTTTACGTTCGGCGGGTCGCAAGGCGCGCTGATTGCCCTTGTTGTCGCTTTGGGAATGAACCTGTTTTCTTATTGGAATTCAGACAAAATCGTCCTGCGCATGCATGGCGCGCGACAGGTGGATGGCCAGTCTGCGCCAGAATTTTATGCAATGGTGGCAGAGCTTGCTCGCCGCGCAGAGCTGCCCATGCCCAAGGTCTATGTGATCGACTCACCGCATCCCAATGCCTTTGCCACAGGCCGTAATCCTGAAAATGCGGCAGTGGCGGCGACCACGGGGCTGCTCAATATGCTGACGCGAGATGAAATTGCGGGCGTGATGGCGCATGAATTGGGCCATGTTAAGAACCGTGACACATTGATCATGACAATGGTGGCAACAGTGGCGGGGGCCATTTCCATGCTGGCCAATTTTGGGATGTTCTTCCGCGGTAATGACAATCGCGGCAATGCCTTGGCGACTATTCTTGCAGTCATTGTTGCGCCACTTGCGGCAATGATTGTGCAAATGGCGATCAGCCGGACGCGCGAATATGGAGCAGACCGGGCCGGGGCTGAAATTTCTGGCAACCCCATGGCGTTGGCATCGGCACTGGCAAAAATCTCGCGCGGGGCGGCGGCAATCCCCAACCCCGTGGCGCAACAAATGCCGTCTGCAGCGCAGCTCTATATTGTGCCGGCGCATGTCTCGGAAATGTTCTCAACTCACCCAGCGACTGAGAAGCGCATTGCCGCATTGCAGGACATGGCAGGCGATTTTACGCCGCCTGCACCGGCCCCTGCCAGTTCGCGCCGCAGCGCGCTTGATCCGTTGGGCTGACAATCTGCCCATACCGCGCTAGGGCGGGGAATGACTGATATTCAGGGACTTCCCGCCCGCCGCGCGGCGATGCAATTATTAGATGCTGTTCTGCGGCGAGGGCAGGCGCTGGAAGCCGCGCTTGCCGGGGCGACGCGCGGCATTGAAAACTCAGCTGACCGGGCTTTGGCGCACGCCATTGCCTCGGAAACGCTGCGTCACATTCCTGATCTTGATGATTTGATTGATAGCGCCACGCGCCAACGCCTGCCTGATGACGCCAAGGCGCGCATGGTGCTGCGCATTGCGCTGGTGCAGGCGCTGGTTCTGGGCACGCCGCCCCATGCCGCCATTGCAACCGCCCTGCCCATGTTAGAAGGTGGGCCGCGTCGATTGGTCCATGGTGTGTTGGGCACATTATTTCGTGGAAAGGCGCAATTGCGCGCCATTCCACTCCTCCCCCCCAAGGTGGAGGATCGCTGGTCAAAGGCGTGGGGCCATGGGATGACGGGGGCAGCCTCTGAGGCGCTGGCTGCACCTCCACCCCTTGATCTTACGCTTAAAAACCCAGCAGAAACCGACCTTTGGGTAGAAAAACTGGCTGGCGAAACTATGGCCCCGGGCCATGTGCGCGTTGGGCGTGAGGTCGCCATTATTGATCTGCCAGGTTTTGAAGAGGGGGCTTGGTGGGTGCAGAATATCTCGGCCTCTGTTCCAGCCCGCTTGTTGGGCGAAGGAAAGGGCCGATCCGTGCTGGACCTTTGCGCCGCGCCTGGCGGCAAAACAATGCAATTGGCGGCTGCCGGCTGGCAGGTGACAGCAGTCGAGCGCGAAGAACGCCGCTTGGCGCGCCTCTCTGAAAATTTGGAACGGACCCATCTTTCAGCTGATTTGGTAACCGCTGATGTCCTGAAATGGGAACCCAAATCTCCCGTTGATGCCGTGTTGTTGGACGCACCTTGCAGCGCGACGGGCATTTTTGCCCGCCACCCTGATGTTCTCCACAGAATTCGCGCGCGTGACATTGCGCAACTGGCCGAGGTTCAAGCCCGGATGGTTGCGCGTGTGGCAGATTGGGTGAAGCC
>JACCEC010873342.1_pt1 | contig 45302 bp, 40 predicted proteins | sample 7450121 | NCBI WGS metagenome assembly JACCEC01 (sample SAMN15323455, study PRJNA562643) | freshwater metagenome | isolation source: river surface water | place: USA:Blue River Watershed | collected 2017-08-18 | reverse complement strand
CTTATACAGACCCCGATGGCAACCCTAAAGTAGCATCTTTAGGCATCAAAACAGTAAAAACAATCGACAACCCTGCTGGTAACCGTCAGTGGAATTCTTTCAGCATTACACCTACGGAAGTATATAATTTATTTAAGGATGCGACGGTAAAATACGACAAAGTAAAGGATGTCAAGGTATTTGATAACCCTGCACGTCCTCGTCCTGCGGGCGCACGTTTGGCAGGTGCAAGGCCAGGTGCAGCTGCTGATGCGTTTGTTGTTACTTGGGAATTGACAACTACTACTGGTTTGGTGTTCAAAGTATGGAACGAAGATAGTATCTGCCTTGACCCTACGCCAGTATCACAAGCCAATGCAAACTGCCGCTTGAACTTTACAGTAAGATAGGTATTTGTCCATGGCTTATATCAATAGCAGGCTCTTCGGAGTCTGCTATTTTTGTTTTTGGTGGGTTTTGTTTTATTTTTGAAGAGCATAAAGTATTATGAAGCATGGAATTCAAAGAAGAAGTAAGACGGATGAGCCGAAAAGTGGCTACTTTGGAAGATATCCTCTCTGATTTTATTATCATCACGGAGCGAGATAATCGGCAATTGCGTGAAGATTTAAGGGCTATTGGTGATCGCATGGAAGCAGACACGGCTAAATTGAAGGCCGAGATGTCGGAGTTTAAAAACGAGATGTCGGAGTTTAAGAACGAGATGTTGGAGTTTAAGAATGAGATGTCGGAGTTTAAAAATGAGATGTCGGAGTTTAAAAACGAGATGCGGGCTAGTACCAAAGACCTCCATAAGAAAATGGGTGATTTGAGTCGCAAGTTGGGTACGTTTGTGGAAGATTTTGCCGCTCCCAACCTGCCTCGTGTTGCCGCAGAATATTTTAATGAGCCTAATCTAGTCAACCATTTAGTGCGCTGGACACGTTATAATCCAAGTAACCGTGCTGATTCGTTTGAAGCCGATGCTGTCACTGAAACTGAAAATATGGTGTTCTTTTTAGAAGCTAAGTTTTCACCACGAAACAACGACATTGACGAATTACCCGCCCGTATTGAAGAATTCAAACAACGATTTCCAGAATTTAAAGGCAAAAACTTAGTGACCATCTTTGCTTCCTGGTCTATCAGTGAAAACCATTTGAGAATGCTCACAAAAATGGGGGTCTATGCCTTGGTCATGGGAGAAGAAACAATGGAGTTGGCCAATTTTGATGCGCTCAAGTAATGCGACTGGAGTTAACACTCTCTTTACTGTTTTTTATTACGAACTTGTGGGCTCAAACGAAGCTAACATTCTACGAACATATTGAACCTATCATCGCCAAAAACTGCACGGGCTGTCATCGCCCAAGCGGTATTGGGCCTTTTAGCCTTCAAACCTACCAAGAGGTAGCCAAACGTTCTGAGTTTGTAGCAAAAGTGACTCAGATTCGCTACATGCCTCCGTTTCCTGCCGACCGAGCGTTTCAGCATTATGCCAACGAACGTGGCCTCACCGAGGACGAAATTACGCTCATTCAGCAATGGGTAGCGCAAGGGAGTGTGGAAGGTAAGAAAAATAAAAAGCAAAAATTGGCAAAGGGTAAGGAAATAGATACTTCCTTCGTCAGTATGACAAAGCGCCAACCCGATTTAGTCCTAAAAATGCAAAATGCGTTTACAGTTCCCAACACGGGGGTTGAAGAATTTCGGTATTTTCATATCCCTACAGGGCTGACCGAAGATGTAATGGTGGAGGCTATTGAGTTCCTCCCAGGAAACCGAAAAGTTGTTCACCACAGCCGTGTGATGGTAGATACCAGCGGGCGAATGGCGGGATTGGAAGGGATGCACGGAACCGACCCAAAGCTAGCGGAGTTTCAGAAAATACCCATGGCGGATGAATTTTTATACGGATGGGTTCCTGGCAACGACCGTATTCAATTTCCTGATGGAGTAGCAAAAAAAATTAAGGCAAATTCCAACCTGATTTTGTACATGCACTATTCCCCGTCTGCCACTTTCCAAACCGATCAATCAGAAATTCGTCTTTATTACGCCCGCAAGCCCGTAGAGCGGGAAGTTCAGTCCTTGATTATGCACGAACAACACATCACTAACCCGCCTTTTTTGATACGGGCCAATCAAAAAGCCTCGTTTTTTATGAGTCTAGGACCGCTCAAAGAAGATATTTCCGCCATTTCGATTTTGCCCCACATGCACTATTTAGGAAAAACCTTTAAATCGTTTGGAATCACCCCTGATGGTGATCTTGCTCCGTTTATTAAGATTGACAATTGGGATTTTAATTGGCAAATGACGTATCAATTTGAAAAACTTGTGAAAGTACCTCGTGGCACGGTTATTTTGGCAGAAGCGGCTTACGACAATACGGACGAAAACTTCCTTAATCCTTTCAAACCCGCACGCGACGTCGGTTTTGGATGGAATACCACTTCCGAAATGATGGAAATGGTGATTTATTACGTTCCCTACAAAGCGGGCGACGAAAACCAACTGCAAGTTACTTCTAATAAATAGAATCAGTAAGGTGTGTGAGCAACCCACCGTGAACAGGGTTGCTCACAACCTGACAGAATCAATACAAAATGGCTCTATCGACTTTGGCAGGAAGTGGGCCAACTGTACTGATTTTTAATGCAGCAATATTGGCTCCCGCTTGGGCACATTCAGCAGGCGTTTTTCCATCCAGCCATGCCGTCAAAAAACCCGACCAGTACGAATCACCCGCGCCAGTAGCATCTTTTACTTCTATAGGTCGCCCTTCTATCTCTACATACTCTTTGCCATAGTTGGACGAAACAATGCTGCCTTTTCCTCCTAATGTAAGGCAAACCAATTGCGCTCCCATTTGGTGAAAGTTATAAATAATATCAGCGTTTGAACGAGCTTCGCCAAAAATTCGCTCGGCATCGTCTTCACTTAATTTTACAAAGGCACCATTTTTACAATAGTCTGTTATAACCTTTTGAGCCTGAGTACGGTCAGGCCAAATGGGGGGAGCATAATTGGCATCAAGGCTTACAATACAACCCGCCGCTTGCGCCCGTGACGCTGCATTAACAATGGCACTTTGAGCTGGCTCTTGACTCAGCGCAAAGCAAGTGGTATGAAAAAAGGAAGTATTTTGCAGCAATTCGTCCGAGATATGTTCCTGTTGAATCATTCGATCGGCTGTACGATAAGCAATAAAATCAGGAGTTCCTTTCGTACGCGATACTAATACGATACTCGTAGGAGCAAGTACGTCTTTTGCTATGTAGGTTGTATCAACCCCCGTTTCAGCGACTTTATCAATAAGGTAGTTTCCTAGGTTATCAGTACCCACGCACGATACCAACGCAGTTTGATTGCCCAAGCGCGCCATGTTGGCCGCTAGGTTGGCAGGACTACCTCCTTGAAACCGTTTGAAAATTTCGGTATCGGTTAAATTTTGCGTAAACTCGGTTCCAATCAAGTCGGCTAGGAGTTCTCCCACCGACACAAGCGCGTATTTTCTGTTCATCATAGGTTGAAAAGTAATAGTCTGCAAGTTAGGAATGCTTTTGAGATTTGCAAACTAGAACGTTCGGATGGATAACGTATTTACTTTTATACTACTTCCTTCAGCCAAAATTGCTATTTCACCCTCACTTTTTGTAGGAAAAACCCAATCAGTCATTACTTTTTCGCCTCCCTGCACATAAACCTCAAGAATCGACTTATCAGCCAATATACGTAAATGCAATTTGCCTTTTTGGAGAGGTACTTTTACCCGCTCAATACTTGAGAATCGTGGGTGAAAATCAACCAATCCCGACTTTGTTCGGTCCAGTGAGAGTTCTTGAGAGGCTACATCGTACCGAATCAACGTCGCTTCTTGCCCACTTTGAAATAACCGCAGTGAAAATGCTTCCGCTTTTTGAGGTTGTACTTCCAATATCAAATCATAAGAGTAGCCTTGAAAGGGGACTTTCCAAACGCTACTGATGATGCTATTTTTAGCCAACAAGACACTTTTCCCTACTTTTTGTAAGGCTTGTACAGGTTTTTGAATAAGTCGATAGCCACTTGGCGTCAAACGCAGAGCCATTTCGCGAGCAACCGAAAACGCCCCTCGCCACGTCTTGCCTGTGGGAATGTCGTTAGCATACTCCCAATCATTGACCCATCCAATCATGATTGGCATTTTTTGATTTGCACGAAGATTACTAAACGGAATCCCTGCGTAAAAATCCTTCCCCTCGTCCACGTACAAAATTTCATCTTGTTTTTGAGGAACAAACTGTTTCCCGTCAAAATCTCCCACAAAGTACTGCATCGCTAAATATCCTTTTTGCCGATGCCCACTCGAAATCATCAACAACCATTTGTATTGATTTTTGCCCTCTACAGGTATTTTGGTCAACGAAGGGCATTCCCAAATCTTGGTCATGTCGCCCTGCTTTCCAAACTCACTCAACAACACCCACGTTTTCAAATCTTTGGATTCATAAAGCTGGACAGTATACTCCAATGGCTTCACCACGGTCATAATCCATACGTTACGTTCAGCATACCAGATGACGTTGGGATCTCGGAAGTCTTTCATCCCTAAATCCAGCACTGGGTTTTTGTCGTACCGCTGCCAGGTACGCCCTTTATCGCTGCTATAAGCTATGCTTTGATGTTGCGCTTTGCCCTCAATATGCGACGTATATATAGCGACCAATCCTTTATGGAAATCTTTCTCAAAAAAGCCCGAAGTGTTGAGACTATCTACCACCACACAACCCGAAAATACCATGGTTGTTGTTCCGTCAGAATTTGGGTATTCGGGCAAAGCTAGGGGCAGTGTTTCCCACTTAACGAGGTTTTTACTTACGGCATGTCCCCAACTCATATGGCCCCATTTATTACCGAAGGGGTTATATTGATAAAATAAGTGATACTCTCCGTCGAGATACACCAATCCATTGGGGTCGTTGACCCAGTTTTGGGGAGGAGTATAGTGGAACACTGGTCGAAAATCTTGCGCCATTCCTGAAATAAAAGTCATCAAAAAGCAAAAGATGGTCAATAGCTGTTTCATAAATTCTGTGTTAGTTTTTAAAAAACGATGGGGGAAAATCAAGGAAGTAAGCTACTAAAAAAGATAATCAAATGGACAATGGTAGTAGCCAATCACTACTACCATTTGTTTTCATTCGTTCCTTAACCTATCAGTATTTTTAGTTTTTATATCAATTTGAGGGGAAAAGAAGCAAGTTTAACTAATTCGCCTTATGTAACTATGCAATACTGTACTGTTCAACTTGTAAAGTACAAAAATCTTACCAAAATATACGTAAAAAACAAATAAAATGACTACCCGCATACCCTAAGAAATGTGTTCACATTGTCAGTGGTAATTACAGGCGTGGCACCACGGTACATTGCACCCAACGAGCCCATTCCACAGGCAAAGCGAATGTTTTCTTCAGGTGCTTTGCCCTCCAGCCTACCCGTCAAAATACCTGCTAGCAACGAATCACCACTCCCAATTATATCCTGAACTTCTACCTCAAAACCTGACGAACGAAAAAAGTAACTTCTGTATAAAGCACAGCACCGTGTTCGCCTTTGGTTACACAGACCATTTTTAAGCCAAACTTTTCCGCTAAAAAAGAATCATTTTTTCTTCATCCGTTTCAGAACGGTACCACGACGAAATCAACTCCAATTCGTTGGAATTCATCTTCAATACATCATACATCAGCTTCGTCGCTATACTGAATATAATCCAATGGTGCGACCGCAAGCAATGACCCAAAAGTAAATACTCGTTGAAGACGTCATTGAAGTAATGGTTTAGAGAAGATGATTAAGACCGAATAACACCAGACAATTACAACAATGAATCTGATGAACATTTCCTGTGTTCTTTCAAATACTTTAAAATTTAAAACTTCGAATAAAATACTGTATATCAGTACTTAATTTATTTTTACAGATTGTATTTATTTAATTTTGTTTCATCTTTTTGCGAAAATCGTACCTTGCTGAGAGTTTAAAACTTTCAGCAAAATTTTACTATATTATTAGTTTTTTTAAAAAATAAGGTTTCTATCTCATTAAATAAAAGTGGCTTGCGTTTATTAGGTAAAACAATGTATTGGTTTCATCTAATTTGATGAAATTTTTATGCCCTTCTTGGCGTTAATCAAACAGAGTAAAAACCAGTAGTCACCATTAACGTACAGTTCCATGAAAAATCGTATTTTAAACATCCTCGAAGAATTTGGCGTAGAACGAAGCGCCGTTACAGAAAATGTTCATTTTGTAAAAGATTTGGGCTTTGATAGTCTCGACACTGTTGATTTGATGATGAAGCTTGAACAAGAGTTTGGCTTACGCATCCCCGATGAAGATTATCACAAACTCACTACCTTGAGTAAACTTATCCAGTACCTTGAAGAAGAACAAAGCGTTGTCATGGCCGCGTAAGGTAAACAACCCATTCAAACACTTTTAGGAGGATATGGCTTTGATGGTCATATCCTTTTTTACTTTTGTGGCTTACTTACTGGTTATGCACCCACTTTTTTCGGACGAATACTACATGCAATTGGCAATTTACGAAGCCGAAGCCGCCGCTGAAGCAGGCGAAATACCCGTAGGAGCGGTGGTCGTGTGCCAACGCAAAATCATTGCCAAAACTCGCAATCAAACCGAACAATTGACGGATGTCACTGCACATGCCGAAATTTTGGCCATTACCGCTGCCGCTTCGTATTTGGGCGGAAAATACCTCCGCGATTGTACGCTTTATGTCACACTTGAGCCTTGTGTGATGTGTGCGGGCGCACTGTACTGGTCACAAATTGGCAAAGTCGTTTATGGTGCTTCCGACGAAAAGCGCGGTTTTTCGCTCGTCAAACAGCCCCTGCTCCACCCCAAAACGTTGGTTCGTCGAGGTGTGCTTGAAGAAGAAAATACGCAATTGCTAAAGAATTTTTTCCTCAAGCTGCGAACATAAAACGCGGGCATGATGTTTTGCTCTCGAACATCCAATCTTACTTTTAAAATAAACAACCAATCACATGACTTTTACATTAGATCCGCTTCCGTACGCATCTGACGCGTTGGAACCCCATTTCGACCAAATGACAATGGAAATCCACCACGGTCGTCACCATAATACCTACGTTACCAACCTCAACAATGCAGTAGCTGGTACGCCAAACGAAGGCAAAAGCCTCGAAGAATTGGTTGCCAACGCAGGTGCTATCTCACCCGCCGTTCGTAACAACGGCGGTGGCCACTGGAATCACACGTTTTTCTGGAACATCCTTTCACCCAACGGTGGCGGTGCTCCAGTAGGTGATTTAGCGGCGGCTATCGACGCTAAGTTCGGTTCATTTGATGCGTTCAAAGACGAGTTTAAGAAAGCAGCATTGGGTCGTTTTGGCTCGGGCTGGGCGTGGCTTATCAAAACTGCTGAAGGCATAGCCATCACTTCTACTCCTAACCAAGATAACCCGTTGATGGACATTGCCGAAGTAAAAGGCACACCCATCCTCGGCCTCGACGTATGGGAACACGCTTATTATTTGAAGTTCCAAAACAAACGCCCCGACTACGTGGACGCTTTCTGGAACGTGGTAGATTGGAACAAAGCGGAAACTACTTTCCAAGGAGCGTAAGCGCCAACGAAAATAGCCCAAAAGCTTAATAACTTTTGGGCTGTTTTACACCAAAGCATAGCCTATATTTTTTAACGTTTTAGCATATACTTTTCCAATAAAAATACGATTAATAGTATCGAATATACCTTATACGATATTCTCTTGTCTCCAATTAGCCAGCTCTTGTTGTAATTTTTCGATTTTTACTAATTAATTAGTAAAAAAAGCTTCTTTAACTGCTATCACTTCTTCCTTGCTCCGTAAAACGAGCCTCATAGCCTCTTCTTTATTCATTTTCTTGCCTAAAACAATGCTGCTATTAGGTTTGCTTTTGTCATTGCCTTGGAAAAGTTGATCAATCTTTACCCCAAAAATTGCGGATAACTCAGGTAAATATCTATCTGAGGGGTATGTATGACCCGCTTCCTAAGCCCCATAGGTGTTGGTTTTAATCCTATTTAGATTTGTATTTTATTGAGTCTTTGTTACATGGCTCGGATAACATAGAAATTTGACAAGGCATAATTCGAAGAAACGAGGCTTTTTCCATTCAAAATAGGTTATTTTGGATAATTTAGCCCTATTTGATATTGTATTACATTTTACCACTCCTGGGTATCCGTGCAATAAAACCTGAAAAAAACATTGATTTGCTGTGTATATTAGTTCCTAGTCACAGGAAAAACTCTTTGAAGAAAGAGGGTACGAGGCTAGATATACTCCCACGGAAAAGGATAGCCTTGTCGTGTATGTAGAAGATGTTCAGGATAAAAAGCTGGAGAGACCAAGAGAAGGTATGTTGAGGTTTTTTATTCGAGAAAAAATAAATGATGGCCAATTTTTCTCGAATAAAAAAACCAACCTATACTTTATCAAACAAATGCTCCCAAATCACGTCATAGATATCCGTAGCTTGAAGTTCGGCTTGGGTGAGGGGAGCGTCTGTAATGCAAATGGGATAAAACTCGCGGGGTGCACTGATACCCCCGTGTGAACCTTTTATGAGCGTAGCATCCAGCGGAATAACGTCCATTAAATAGCGGAAACCGAGTAGCTTACGCGCTAATTTGTACCCCGCCCGAAGTTTGATAAACGGATTTTTGGGATCCATAAACATCTCAACAGGGTCGTAGCCAGGTTTGCGGTGGATGTCAACCAAATGCGCGTAATCGGGTGCTTTGGCATCGTCCAACCAATAGTAGTACGTAAACCAACTGTCGGGTTTGGCTATTGCGACCAAGTCACCTGCCCGCTCGTGGTCGATGTGGTGCGTTTTTTTGCCTTCTTCGTCCAGTACAAGTTCGATTCCTTCGGTTTGTTCGAGGCGCTTTTTTACCTGCGCTTTTACGGCGGGGTCATTGATATAAATGTGAGCAATTTGGTGATCGGCAGCGGCAAATGCTTTCGAAGCTCCCGCATCGAGCAGCTCGTACCAACGCTCCGTGCGGATTGAAATCAGACCTTCTTCGCGCAAAATACGATTGATGTGAATGGGACGGTGAACGGGGTTAATGCCGTATTCGGAAAGTAAAATAATGCGGGTATTTTTTGCTTCGTAATGCCGTACCAAATCGGCCACCACTTGGTCGGTTTGGCTGAGTTCTTTGCTAATCTTTGAAAAATCAGGACCGAATTTTTGCAAACAATAGTCCAAATGCGGTAAATAAATGAGCGTCAGTGTAGGGTCGTGTTTTCGGTCAACCCACAGGGACGCATCGGCAATCCATTTTGTTGATTTGATATTGGCATTGGGTCCCCAAAAATTAAACAACGGAAATTGTCCCAAATCTTGCTGAAGTTCGTCGCGCAACGACGCAGGGTAGGTGTAGCAATCGGGTGCTTTCACCCCGTCGGCGTGGTATTGGGGGCGGGGCGTGACCGAAAAATCAGCGGTGGAGTACATATTGTACCACCAAAACATCTTAGAACATGTAAATGACGGGTCATGGCGCTTGGCGGCCTCCCAGATTTTTTCGGCCTTCACCAACTTGTTGGATTGCTTCCAAAACTTCATTTCGGCATCTTCGCGGTCGTACCAGCCGTTGGCTACAATCCCGTGTTCCGACGGCCATTTTCCCGTTACATAACAACTCTGCGAAGTGGTGGTTACGGCAGGTAGTACGGGCTTAATCGGTGTTGTATGCCGTGATTTAACGTACTCGCTCAAAAAAGGAGTATGTTCTCCGATGAGATTGGCACTCAGGCCAACAATATCTATGACAACGGTTTTGTTCATTTTAATTGTTCATTCACCCATTGCATTTCGCGGACAATAGACTCGCCAATGGGTTTTTGCATATCGGTGGGCAATACGCCCCACGTATAAGTTTCTACTTCAAGGTGTTGGGTAAACGGCGTAACCTTATGTACATTGAGCGTCTTCACAATTTCAGCTTGGGTCGAGTCGAGCAAGCCGTACGAATCAATAAACAATGGTACGTGGAAGTGAATCCGCCATTCGTTGTGGGTACTTGTGTCGGCTTGTAGGGCTTCGACCAAATCAGGGAATTTCTGGAAAGATCCTTCTTCGGTTTTGGCCACCACTTGGTGCAAATACACGGGTTCGTCGAAGTTTCGAATGGCGTCTAATTTTTCGGCGCGTTGGTTGTCCAATGTCATTTTTATGGCCGAACTGATTTGGATTTTGCCAACTCGGATTCCCAGTTCTTTGAGCTGGTCAACAATAACTTGCGGTTCTTCGTAACTCACCGCAAAGTGACAAACGTCGTAGCAAAGTTGGACGTGGGTCAGCAAGGTTTCTTGGGCAATTTCGGGCACAAGACCGTATTTTTCGACCAAAAAAGCAGTGCCTTTTGGTAAAAAATACTCGCTGTACCACTCTATAAACTCCTGTCCATTTTCCAAAATCCCGTCGGGCTCAGGCTCAATGTCAAGGTGCATCAGTTTACCTGTCGATTGCCGTAATTCCATTAGTGTTTCTACTACCTGCAAAATATTTTCAGTCGCCGTTTTGATGGCTTGTTGTTTATCTTCTTCGGTTTGCCACCAATAGCGGTACGAAAGAGGAGAGGTAGAAATTCCGCCCTCCATTCCTTCGGGGAGCAGCTGGGCCAAAATCCCAAACAAACGTTGTGTATAAGCCGTACGGTCGTCGGTGGTCCAGTCGGGTGTGTGTACATCGTCCTTCACGCGGGTAGCATGAAAACCGCCGTATGGGAAGCCGTTCATGGTAAAAACGTAGATATTGTTGGCGTTCAACCATGCTTTAAATTCAGCCAATTTTTCGGGCTCAGCCAACTCGATAGACGCGTCGTTGGCAAGGCGAAGCCCCAACGCAAAAGGAGCATTGGGCGAAAGCTGCGATTGAATGTACGGCAGGTTGTCGCGCAGGGTCGTAAAATGTTCCTCCCATCGTTCGCCAGGGTGAATGTTGCTACAATAAGTGAGGTGTCCGTAGGGAGTTTTCATTGGTATAAGCGTTTTTTAACCGACCATCAAATTCGCATAATTCCCTTCTAAATAATCTACCGATTCAGCAATAAGGTCGGCGTCCATTTCGTGGACTTCAACACCCTTCCCAATGCGGTCGAGGAGCATGATGGTCAGGCGGCCTCCTAAGTGTTCTCTAAATTCTTGAAGGCCGTTGCGAAGGTTGATTTTATCGTTTTCGGCAAGTTTGGGGTGGTAAAGGTCAAATCCTAATTTTTGGATAACTGTTAGAATACGCTGTAATTCGGCGCCGGTGAGCTTTCCTACTTTGACCGAATACACGCAGTCGAGGGCAATGCCAATGGCAACTGCTTCGCCGTGGCGCACCTGAAAATCGGTGAGGTATTCGAGTTTATGAGCTGCCCAGTGGCCAAAATCCAGCGGTCGAGAAGAACCAAATTCAAAAGGGTCGCCGCTGCGGATGTGTTCAACGTGCATTTCGGCGCAGCGATGAATCAAGTAAGCCATTATTGCTTCATTGCGTTGGGCAAGGGCTTCGGCGTTGATTTCAATCCACTCAAAAAACGATTGGTCTTTGATGAGTGCGACTTTGATGGCCTCCGCAATGCCCCCCCGCCAGTCGCGGTCGTCGAGGGTTTGAAGAAACGTGAAGTCGTTAAATACCGCTACGGGCGGAGCAAACGTCCCCAAAAAATTTTTCTTTCCACGGTAGTTGATACCATTTTTCACCCCTACGCCCGAATCGTTTTGGGACAATACCGTCGTCGGAATCCGAATGTGCTTAACACCTCTGTGCGATACAGCAGCGGCGTATCCGACCAAATCTAAAATGGCTCCTCCACCGATTCCGATGACAAAAGAATGGCGGTCAATACCGTATTTATCAATGGCTTCTACAAGTTCGTCGAACAAACTGGGGTCGTTTTTCGCCGCTTCTCCGCCAGGTAAAACAAGTAGCTGAGGCACAAGCTTCACAAGGTCTTCAAGGGAAGAAAAATAATGGTTAATCTCTTCTTGAAGTTGTGGATGATGGGCTAAAAAACCGCCATCAATGGCTATCAACACTTTACGTTGAAAGCCAGCTTGACCAAATGAGCTAAAAAATGAACGCAACGTATCATTGGCGGCGTCGAATAGCCGTTGGGTGAAAAAAATGGAATAGGTATAAGGTACCTGAAACGTTTGTTGTAAGGTTTGCATAGGTTTAAAAACGCGCTAAGTCACCGCAAAAATACGGGCTAATAGTATGGATAAAGGCAGTAGCAACAGAACACCAAGCGCCACGGGCCAGTTCCCAAAGGCTACGCACCAAGACGCATCCATGACTATAAGCGACAAAACTCCCGATTTTACCGCTTTACCGATGTTTGGACCAATAGGATTTTGTATGGCTGTCCACAACGGACGCCCTACCAGCCACGCATGAAGGGCAATGAGAAGGAATGCCAATGGCGTATTTCCTTGTTGAAAAGCTACTAAAAATTGGATGGCATGGACGGTGGTGTACAACGATGCGGCAATGTACAATGACCACCGTTTTCCCCCATGAACTTCGTCTCGACTGATGAGTGTAATAGCGCCAATGTAAGCAATAGGCACGAACGCCACCCAGCCCCATTCCCACAAAGAGTTTTCGACGGCACTCATACCAAGAAGCAAATTTCCTCCGCGACAAAGCCCCATAGTCAAAGGACCCCAAAAAGCACTGTGTTTGGTAAAACGGTCGTAAACAATGGCTAAAATTGCCACTGTAAAGGCAATTTCTGCACTTAAAATGCTAAATTGCGCAGCAGCCAACACGCCTAAAAGGAGTAAACTAACCCCTAAAATGGCAGCGGCCTGCACCGATACTTTTCCACTCGGAATGGGGCGCTCGGGGCGCTCGATGGCATCGAGTTTGGCGTCAAAGACGTCGTTCATCACCACGCCGCCGCCGTACAAACCTATCGTGGCTGGAATGAGCCAATAGGCGCTGCTGGGAGTAGGTTCAAAAACGAATTGGGCAATGGTCATCCCTGCCAAAATATCGGCGATTGCTGTCACAATATTGGCAGGACGAGCAAGTTGGAAATAGGGTTTGAGGCTACTCACGTTACTTGATGATAAGCGTATTTGTTTTTTTTGCGCCAGGTTCTTGGCCGCCGCGCAAAATGGTATTGCCATGAAACTTTTGACTTTGGTCAATAGTCAGGCCATTTTCAAAATCACTGACGTCGATTTGGCCACTTTTGGCAAAGGCGTCGATGGCATTTTGGTACGTAACCAACCGAATAGCTTCGTCCGAAATGCCGTTGAGTTTCATCAAAACGGCCGTTTTGGGAATAGCCAACGGGTCAGAAATCCCCCAATCCGCGGCGGAGTTGACCATGATGCGTTCGGGGCCGTACTGCTCCACGATTTTCACCATGCGTTCGTTGCTCATTTTAGTGAAAGGGTAAATGGTAAATGCCGCCCAAAAACCTTGGTCGAGTACACTTTTTACCGTCTCTTCGTTGTTATGGTCTACAATCACCCATGACGGGTCGATGCCGTGTTCTAATGCGATGGCCATGCTGCGTTCGGTGCCGCGTTTTTTATCGCGGTGCGGGGTGTGAATTTGGACGGGCAACTTGGCTTTTTTTGCCAACTCCAACTGCATACGGTAGTATTTTTCTTCGGCGGCGGTTTGGTCGTCAAATCCAATTTCTCCCACGCCTACTACCCCTTCTTTGTACAAGTACAGCGGCAATATTTCCATTACCTGCTCGGCCAAAGGCTCGTTGTTGGCTTCGCGGGAGTTGAGGCCAATCGTGCAGTAATGTTTAATGCCAAACTGAGACGAACGAAAGCGCTCCCAACCGACCAAACTGCTAAAATAGTCTTTGAAAGTGGAAAGCCCCGTGCGTGGCTGCCCTACCCAAAACGCAGGCTCAATCAGCGCCACAATGCCCGCGTCGCGCATGGTCTCGTAGTCGTCGGTGGTGCGGGACACCATGTGGATGTGCGGGTCAAAAAAACGCATGCCACGAATCAGGTCACGGTGCGATTCCCAACTCAAGTCGGTTGGTGCGACTACCTCCTCCGACTCTTCAAAGTGCGAAGGGTTTTGTTGAAGTTCTTTATGGTTTTGACACATAGGTATTCAGGTCGGAAAATTCAAGATTTGTCCACGTAATGTGGTGATTGTTAACAATTTTTTCTAAATGTGGATAACTCGCCAATAATTGCAAAGCGGGCTCATAATTGGAATGATAACAAGCCAAAGCAGCGGCTTGTTGGTCGTATTCAACGTCTGACTGAAATAAATGTTTCATATCTTCCAACAACGTTTCGTTCAAAAACTTGGAAGTGAGTCGCCATACTTGAGGCGCTACCCACCGTCCTGCGGCCCAGCGTTCGTGCGCGAAATCAGAAAGCGTTAGTACGAGTTTTTCATTGCTACGTTCTTCCAGTCCATAAATCAGGTGGAGCGGTTTGTCGTTGAAAATTCCCTTTAAAACCAACTGATTCCAGGCCAATTCTGAAAAATGATGGTACGGATAGGGATTGCCCAAAGCAATGGCTTCATAAACCACGCCCATGTTGGAACGAACGGCATCAGTCGCTCTAAACAGCCATTGTTCGGGATAGGCTAGAAGAGGCAACGCCGAATAAAGCGCCACCAACTCGTTCATTTCGGCCGTATCAAAGAGGGTTTCGATGTGGCGGCAATACGCTTCTTGGTTGGAAGCATCTAAGCAACTCAACAACCACACGCGGCTGAGGCGTACAAAACTCCAGCCTTCTACCGAAAAACCTTCAATGAGGTTATCGAGCTCAGCGGCTTGTTTGGGGCTGGGTTGAACGAATCGTTTGGACAAAAACCGCGGGGTGGCCACAAAAGCGGTCATCAATTCGAGCGGGTGAGCGACGCCCTGTTTTTCGAGCCATTCCGACTCGGCTGTGGTAAGGTGGGTGGTCAAAATCTCCCACAATAAGCTCTTTATTGGTTCATACATAGCATTCAGTCGTTCTTTGTTCAAAGACCCATGACAAAGGTACAATGGTAGTCAATGAGTGCAGATAATACAATGATAAAAATTAGGAAATTGATGTGTTTAGACTTTTTTAGATAACCACATAGGGAATATAGAAGTTTTCATAATAGGAATCATAAAAAAACTAAGTGGTCTATGTGGTTAAAAAGAGAATCAAACCCTGTTACTTTGCATATAAAAACAAGAAGGGAATGTCTCTTACTCATTTGAATGCCGACGGAAATCCCAGTATGGTCGATGTGTCGGAAAAAGCAGTCACAAAACGTATCGCTAGAGCGCGAAGTGTTGTGGTATTGGGAGATGAAATCATGGATTTGCTCCAAAACGAAGAGATTAATACCAAAAAAGGCCCCGTTTTTCAGACGGCGATTATTGCGGGAGTGATGGCGGCCAAGCGCACGGGCGAGCTAATTCCGCTTTGCCATCCGTTGGGGCTCGAAAACTGTCAAGTAGAAATATCGGTCAACGAAGCCCGCGAGGTCGTGATTGAATGTACTGCCAGCGTGACGGGGAAAACAGGCATTGAGATGGAAGCGTTGACTGGAGCAAGTGTAGCAGCGCTGACTATTTATGACATGTGCAAAGCCATGAGCCAGCATATTGTCATCAAGGAAACCCGCCTTATTGCCAAAACAGGAGGCAAGAGAGATTTTATTTTATAGCGAAAAAAAAGTATTTTTGGTTAGGAAAAACGTCTATTATCATGACTTTAGAATAAGCTATTGTGTCAGCCCCTGAAATTTTGGGAGGAACACCTGTATTTAGGGGAACGCGAGTCCCCGTCAAAAACTTGTTTGATTATTTGCATCATGGAGATTCGTATCACGCCTTTTTGTCTGACTTTGATTATATTTCAGAAGAACAAATACAGGCAGTGAGAGATTTTGCCAAACGTAATTTTACTTCTTATGCATGATACGTCCGCCTTGGCGAGTGCTGCTTGATGAAAATCTGCCTACTAAACTCAAATATTGCTAATCCAAGTCTTAATCGACGCACCTTCGCGGTAGGTATGTCGATAGCGTAGCATCCGTAAAAATACCTGTTGGGTAAGATTACAGTCGTTTTTGCGGTAGAGAAAGAAATTAAGAAGCGATTTTTTATAGCGTTCGTACAAAATGGCTGCTTTGTCCACTTTTTTTCCCACAATAACAAAAGCCTTTCGATGAATCTATTTCACCCAAAGGCTTTTGTTGTAACTTGTTAAAAAGTACCGTTATAGCGTTTCTAAAATCTGCTTTAATACCGCTTGGGCTGACCAGAGGCGGTTTCCTGCCTGCTCTATCACGATAGACTGTGGGCTGTCGATTACTTCGTCGGTGACTTTGACGTTGCGACGAACCGGCAAGCAGTGCATAAACTTGCCATTGTTGGTCAAGTCCATTTTTTGTTGGGTAATCATCCACGAGGGGTCTTTGGTGAGCACCTTGCCGTATTGTTCGTACGATGACCAGTTTTTGGCGTAAATAAAATCAGCGCCCGCAAAAGCTTCGTCTTGGTTATAGACGACTTTGGCATTGTTCAAATAGTCGGGATTTAATTCGTAGCCTTCAGGATGGGTTACTACGAAGTCCACATCGCGGCGGGTCATCCATTCGCAAAAGGAGTTGGCCACGGCTTGCGGAAGTGACTTAAAATGAGGCGCCCACGTGAGTACTACTTTGGGGCGTGCGGTAGTTTTGTATTCTTCTATCGTAATGCAATCGGCTAAGGATTGAAGCGGGTGGCGCGTCGCCGACTCAAGGTTGACGATAGGAACTCCTGCGTATTTTTTGAACTGCGTCATTACTAACTCTGCGTAATCTTTCTCGCGGTCTTGTAGCCCTGCAAACGCTCGAACGGCCAAAATATCGCAATATTTACCCATCACAGCGGCGGCTTCTTTCACGTGTTCGGCATTTCCACCGTCCATAATTACTCCTTCTTCCAGTTCTAAGCCCCAGCTATCTTGTCCTACGGTCATTACCATGGTGTTCATCCCAAGGTTTTGAGCAGCGCGCTGCGTACTTAGGCGTGTGCGAAGACTTTGGTTAAAAAACAGTAAACCAATGGTCTTGTTTTCGCCGAGGTGCTTGTAAGAGAAAGGTGATTTTTTAAGTTGAAGCCCTTCATTTACAAGGGAATCAATGTTGGTTGCGTCGTGTACAGAAAGAAAGTGTTGCATTGTTAAAGAAATCGAATCGTCGATGCGGTGGAGTTATAAAGAAACAAAATTTGAAAAATTGTTTTAATATCACCCCATTTTGAGATATACTTATAAAATAATGCTCTTTTAAAGTTATATTGACTTTATTTGTGCTATAAAAAATATAATATAACATTCATGTCAGTGGTGTAGGTTACTGGTAATGTGCCGTGGGTTACTGATAACCCACGCCGAGGTTTCTCAAAACCTCGTTAACAAAAAACGGTTGAGTGCAACCACCTGAGGTAAGCTGTACTCAACCGTTGTAACAAAAGAGTAATTCGTTTATTCGTCTTTCGACATTCGGATTAGATACCTACTGCTTTTTTGAACTCTTCATCGGTAGGTTTAATTTTTGAAGCAAAGAAATGCGTCAATTTTCCGTTTTCATCCACTACATACTTGCAGAAGTTCCACGTAGGGGCTTTATCGTTCCAGCCATTGAGTGACTTATTAGATAACCATTTGTAAAGAGGGTGCTGGTTTTCACCTACCACGTCGATTTTTGAGAACATTTGAAACGATACACCGTAGTTTTTCTTGCAAAAAGTAGCAATTTCGTCATTGGAGCCAGATTCTTGAGCCCCAAAATTGTTTGCAGGGAAGCCCAACACAACCACTTTGTCACCGTATTGCTCATGAAACTTTTGCCAATCGGCATACTGAGGAGTATATCCGCAAGCCGAAGCTACGTTGAGCAACACGATTTTTTTGCCTTTATATTTACTCAAAGAGATTTCTTCGCTGCCCATGAGGGCTTTCATTTTGTAGTCGTACACAGAAGAGGTAGGTTTAACGTTGGCGGTGTTCGTTTGAATTTCTTTTTTGTCGGCAAAAATGCCTGAAAGAAGGGATAATAGCATGAGAAACAAGGATTTAATCGTTGCCATTGGTTGATTTTTTGTAATTAGTTTCGATTAAAAAACGAACTTCCTACCTAGAATGTTCGAGCAAAGCGGATAATTTATTGAGTGCCTTAAAAAACACTAAATATCTCCTGATAAGAAATCAAGCAAATAGCCACCACAGCCAGTGCTAAACCTAGCTTGTTGAGTGGTTCTAGGGTTTCTTTGAACAAAACCCAGGCCATAAGCGCGGAGGTGAGCATACTGAGGACGTTATAAATCGGAAAAACAAACGCAGCGCTGTTGCCAAAATCGCCCAATGCCCTTAATAAAAAATAGAAAGACAGAAAATTGGGGAAGCCCAAAAGCAGCCCTCCTACGATGCTTTGCCATTGCACCTTTTCACCAAAAAAAAGTACCCGAACGAGCAAGTAGCTGTTCCCAATCAGAATCGCACCCGTGCAGGCAATGGCTGTAAAAAGTGATGATTCGCTAGGCTGATAAAAAGTCGAGCTGGTGTAATTGATGAGCGTATTATTGGTGCCGCTTGCCAAAAAGAGAACGACGGGCAAGAACAACACAGCTCCTTTTTTGACGGATTCGGCTTTGTTGTTTTTTTTCAACGTACTTAGCGCCAACGCTACTAGCGCTAGTAATAAACCAAGGTAGTTGAGAAAGGTAAAATCTTTGTTGTTGTTTTTGAAAACAAATAGCCCAAACAACACGGGAATTACCAACGACATGTTTCCTGCCAACGAAGCTGCCGTGACTCCCACTTTGGTGGTGGTAATGCCAATAAGGGCAAAAACCATGACAAACATCGCCCCCAGTGCCAGTGTAAGTAGGGTCGGTGTAGAGGCCCAGTCAGTAGCAAAATACTGCTGACGGTTGGGCATTAAGAATAGCCCCATTAGGACACACGAATAATAATTGAAAAATACCGCGTGAAAAGGCTGTACTTTGTACTTGGGAAATGCCCGCATGATTAAGTACAACGACACCGTAAATGTAACAGCCAGTAAAAAGTTTAACATAATCGAATGGGGATGAACAGGGAACAAATTGTGGCGCGCTGCGATTTACTTAAAAATACCTATCAAACCAAAACAGTCCGTAATTTTGACCCCCTCATTTGAACTCCAATCCAACAAATATGCAATTAGACAGAACGACACCGCCCGCTTTCCGTACCATTCAGACTGTACAATTTCCTACTCACCAAAGTGTAACGCTCGATAACGGACAGCCGCTGTATGTTGTGAACGTAGGCGAGCAACCCGTGGTGAGAATAGAAGTGCTGTTTGAAGCAGGAACCTGGCACGAAGACGCCGATGGTGCGTCGTTTTTTGGAGTTAAAATGCTAACAGAAGGCACCGAAAAACGTACTTCTGCTCAAATTAGTGGCCATTTTGACCAAATTGGGGCTTTTGTGGATTTGAGCCACACGCCCGACCGCGCCAACATCATGGTCTATGGTCTCACTAAGCACCTCAGCGGTATTCTTGAAATGGTGTCAGAACTTATCCATGAAGCTACCTATCCCGAAAAAGAGTTTAATGACCTGCGTAATATCAGCCTCCAGAACCTTCGTATCAACCTCGAAAAAAATGCCTACGTGGCTACGACTACCTTCAAAGAGCGTTTGTTTGGGGCAGCTCACCCGTATGGAAAAACCCAAAATGAAAAGTCGATAAAAGCTCTTTCAGTAGCTGATTTACAAAATTTTTATACGAATCGCATCAAAGCGCGTCCTTTTCGCGTATTTCTTTCTGGACAGGTCGGAGACGCTGAGGTGGCGCTGGTAAATCAGTATTTAGGGCAACATACGGTTGTTTCGCCGACTGAGGTAAGTAAGCCACAGACAATTGTTTCGCAAACCGAGCCTTTGTGGATAGAAAAGGCTGATGCAGTTCAGTCGTCGGTGCGGTTGGGGCGAGTGTTGTTCAAACGTCAGCACCCCGATTTTTACCGTATGATTGTGGCTAATGAAATATTCGGTGGTTATTTTGGCTCACGTTTGATGCGAAACATTCGAGAGGAAAAGGGGTTTACGTACGGAATTTCGTCGAGTATCGTACCTATGCGCCAAGCAGGGTATTGGGTTGTTGGAACAGACGTTAAAAAAGAATTTGCCCAAGCGACGTTGGATGAAATCCAAAAGGAAATTTACCGTTTGCAGACCGAATCTGTTCCTGAAAATGAGTTAGAAACCGTAAAAAATTACCTAGCGGGAGAATTTGCGGGGTCGCTAAATACACCTTTTGAAATTGCTGACCGCGTTCGATTGATGGTATTGGAAGGACTAGATGTTGAATTTTATTCCAACTATATCCAACGATTGCGCGTCGTGACAGCAGAGGATATTCAAAAAATCGCAAATCAATACTGGAAATGGGAAGATTTGCAACAAGTGATTGTGGGATAAAACATCAGAGCCTACAGGGGGCTCTCTCAACAAGTAAAATGAAAAAAATTCACTTATGGGTCGCGGTCATTGCCGCATTGAGCGTCGTTTCTTGTCAAACTATGCTTGAAAACGAAGCAGAAAAGCAGTACGAACAAAACGAAATCGAGATTCAAAACTATATTTCGTCCAAACAACTCACGATGCAGAAAAGTCCATCTGGGCTGTATTACAGTATCACCAAAACCAATCCTAATGGTCAAAAACCCAACGTAGGGGATTTGATTTCGATTCATTATACGCTGTTCAAAATGTCGGGGGCGAAATTTGATAGTACCGAACGCTCCAAAAATGCCCCTTTTTTGTATGTGTATGGTATCAATCGCCTCATTCTTGGCATGGATGAAGGACTTGCTATGATGCGCCAAGGAGAAAAAGGACTGTTTTTGATGAATCATTCGCTTGCTTTTGGGAGCCAGTCTGATGCGCTATTGCCTGCTTTTTCGGCGGTGGGTGCGGAGGTAGAAATTATGAGTGTTCGGAACGAAGAACAACAAATTGATGATTATGTAGCAGCTAAAACCTTGTCGGTTACTGAAAAAACATCATCAGGACTGCGGTTTGTCAAAACTACAAGCACTACCAACGCTCAAGTAAAAATAGGAGACGTAGTTTCGGTTAAATACACAGGTAAACTGCTGACTGATAAGCAATTTGACACTGGAGAGATTTCGGTAAAAATAGGAGCAGGCGGTGTAATTAAAGGCTTTGATGAAGGCATTAGCAAAATGCGTATGGGAGAAAAAGCTACGCTGATTTTTCCGTCATCGTTGGGCTATGGAACTACAGGTTCGGGTTCCGTGATTCGCCCTTACGCCCCGCTTCTTTTTGAAGTAGAAATTGTGAATAAATAAGAAAAGCGTGCGTGTGGTTGCGAGCAACCGCACGCACGTACAACACTAAAATCGTTTCAAGGCCAGCTCGGCCACCGTTTGGCCGATCGACAGCGACGAAGTTGCGGCGGGAGAGGGAGCATTGCAGACGTTGATGGCATTGGGGCGTTCGATGATGCTGAAGTCGTCGAGTAAGCCACCGTCGCGATCGCAGGCTTGGGCTCGTACTCCCGCACCGCCTGGAACCAAGTCACTTTCTTTAATTTCAGGGATTAATTCTTGCAGAGCTTTGGTAAAAGCCGCTTTCGAAAACGAGCGGTACATTTCTCCTAAGCCTGTTTGCCAATATTTTGCGGCTACTTTCTGGAAACCTGGCCACGTAAGCGTTTGCCAAAGTTCTTTGGCATGAATGTCTAGTTTTTTATATCCTTCGCGGCGGAAAGCCAAAACCGCATTCGGACCTGCTTCGACGCCCCCGCCAATCATCCGTGTAAAGTGAACGCCTAAAAATGGGAAGTTCGGGTCGGGAACGGGATAAATGAGGTTTTTGACCAAATGCTGTTTTTCGGGTTTGATTTCGTAGTACTCCCCTCGGAACGGAATAATGCGCAAATGAATCGGGTCTTGCTGCGTAAACTGAGCTACTTTGTCGGAGTACAGTCCCGCGCAATTAATCACGAGTTTGGTTTGGTGGTAACTTTGTTCCGTAATGACGTTGGAGAACTTCTCCCCTTGCTGAATGCTCGCCACACGTTGCCCAAAAATAATTTCACCACCAAATTCGCGTACTTTGTCAGCGTATTTTTCACAAACGGCTTTGTAGTTGATGATGCCCGTTTGGGGAACAAAAAAACCTTTAATACCTTGTACGTGAGGCTCATACTCGCGCATACCCGCTAGGTCGAGCATCTTAAAGCCTTTCAGGCCGTTTTGGTGACCTCTTTCGTAAAGGCCCTCCAAAATAGGTACTTGCTCGGGGCGGGTTGCCACTACAATTTTCCCGCAAAGGTCATACGGAATACCTTCCTGTTCGGCAAAGTCAATCAGCATCTGATACCCTCGAATGCAGTTGGTTGCTTTGAGGCTACCAGGTTTGTAATACAAGCCCGAGTGAATCACACCGCTGTTGTGGCCTGTTTGGTGCATGGCTACTTCCTCTTCCTTTTCAATCACCAACAACCGAATCTTGGGACGTTGTTGCTTGAGTTTAAGCGCCGTTGCCAAACCAACGATACCGCCTCCTACAATGATGATGTCGTATGTTTTTTCCAAGTGAGTGTGCGTTTTGTGTGCTACAAAGTTAGGCGAATCTGCTTACATTTGAATCATGAAAAAGACCATCGTTACGCTTTATGCGGCTTTTTTTGCCTTCAAAGATTATCTCTTTCGAGAATGGATTATGTTTATTCCCTTTCATGCCGTTCGGCGTTTTTTTATTCATCAAACAGTTCATAAACTGGGGAAAAGAGGGTTTGTGATGATGAAAGTGGAGTTTCGGAACGGAAAAAATATTGAAATCGGCGACGGCTGCTTTATCAATAAACATACGTTGTTGGATGGTCGAGGCGGACGATTGGTGATTGGGAATCACGTGGACATTGCCCAAGAAGTAAATATTTGGACGCTCTCGCACGACCACCACGACGATTTTTACCGTGTTTGGGGCAAAGACGTCGTTATCGAAGATTATGCTTGGATTGCCTCCCGCGTGACCATCATGCCAGGCGTGCGGATTGGGCGCGGGGCTGTGGTGGCTGCAGGAAGTATTGTCACCAAAGACGTGGCCCCGATGGCGATAGTGGCGGGGGGGCCTGCCAAAGTAGTAGGCGAACGAAAAAGCGGTTTGAAGTACAGATTAGATTGGGAACCGTGGTTTAAGTAGAGAAACGAGGGCTTTTGGCAACGTTACCGATAACGTTTGCATAAAAAAATCTAATTAATAGGTTGTTTTGTACTACTCTATGGGCTAATCTCGTAGATATTTATTGCTATTTAAACCAACCCAATGAAACCACTTCTTCGAATTTTTCTTCTATTGACTCTGACGGCCTTTCGCCCTGCCGATGATAAATTGACGATATTTTTGTGCGGCGACTCAACTTTGGCCGACAAACTCCCCGCCGATGCTCCCGAAACAGGCTGGGGCATGGTGCTACCGTCGTATTTCAACGAGGCGGTAAAAGTCCAAAACCACGCCGTAAATGGCCGTAGTACCAAAAGCTTCATCACCGAAGGCCGTTGGCAAAAAGTAGTGTCGCAGGTGAAAAGGGGCGATTGGGTGTTTATTCAATTTGGGCATAACGACCAAAAAGTAGCTGATACGACCCGCTCAGCTCCCGCGCAGACTTTGTATCGCCAAAATTTGATTCGTTTCGTGAACGAAACACGCGCCAAAGGTGGAAACCCGTTGCTGATTACGCCCGTTATGCGTCGTAAATTTGACGAAAATGGGGCGTTTGTAGACCAACACGGCGATTACCCGCAAGTGGTGAAAGAGGTGGCTAAAGAATTAAAAGTTCCTGTCGTTGATTTACACGCAAAAAGCCAAAAAGTGATTGAAAAACACGGGGTAGAGGCGTCGAAGTTGCTGTTTTTGCATTACGGAGCTAATGTTTTTCCAAAAAATCCAAAAGGGTTGACCGACGATACCCACTTCTCAAAATACGGAGCGGCTGTGATGGCGAGTATGGTGATGGAAGGTATTATGGAGCTACCGATTGACCTTAAAAGTTTTGTAAAAAAATCGGAGTTTACGAATAAGTACGCGTTCGAACTTCCAAAATACGCCACGCCTGCGTTTCGTAAAGACACGTTTAACATCGTTCGTTATGGTGCCAAAGCCGATGGATACACGGTCAATACTAAGGCGATTCAACAGGCGATTGATTTGTGCAATGAAGCAGGCGGCGGTACGGTCTTGATTCCCGCAGGCTTATGGGTAACGGGGCCTATCGTGCTGAAAAACAACGTAAATCTTCACTTGGCCAAAAACGCTTTGTTGCAATATAGCCGCAATCACGACGATTATCCGATTGTAGTCACGACGTGGGAGGGCCAAGACTCGTACCGTTGTCAGGCGCCGATTTGGGGCGTGGACTTAACCAATATCGGTATCACGGGCGAAGGAGTTATCGACGGCGGCGGCGACGTTTGGCGTGCAATTAAACGCGAAAAACAAACGACTTCGCAGTGGATTGCTCTGCAAAAATCGGGAGGAGTCGTCAGTGAAAAAGGCGATATGTGGTATCCGTCGGAGCAGTCGAAAAAAGGAAATAACACGCCCAACGCGGGACGTATTTTGAACGGAGTACATCCGACCCAGGCCGAATTGGCGTCGTACAAAGATTTTCTTCGTCCCAACATGGTGAGCCTTACGCGCTGCAAAAGCGTTTTAATTGAGGGGGTTACGTTTCAAAATTCCCCCGCTTGGACGCTTCATCCGTTGTTGTGTGACCACATCAGCGTTCGCAATGTGAATGTGCGTAATTATTGGTACGCTCAAAACAGCGATGCCATCGACTTAGAATCGTGCCGTAACGGAATTTTGGAAGGATGTACTTTTGATACGGGCGACGACGGAATTACGATTAAGTCGGGGCGTGATGAACAAGGTCGTAAACGTGGCGTGCCTACCGAAAATTTTATTGTCAGAGATTGTAAGGTATACCACGCCCACGGTGGGTTTGTGATTGGCTCTGAAATGTCGGGAGGCGTGCGCAATATGTTTGTCTCCAACTGTACGTTTATGGGTTCCGACGTGGGGCTTCGTTTCAAAACCGCACGCGGTCGAGGAGGGGTAGTAGAAGATATTTACGTCACCGACATCAACATGACCGAAATCCCAGGTGAGGCCGTTATTTTTGACATGTATTATGCGGCCAAAGACCCCGTGGCGTTGGTGGGTGAGTCCAACGAGTTGCCCGTTATTAAAGCCGAGCCGTTGAACGAAGGAACACCGCAGTTTAAAAACTTTTACATCAAAAACATTGTGTGCAAAGGCGCTGAAACGGCGATTATGATACGAGGTCTGCCCGAAATGAGCATCAAAAATATCAACATTGAGAATGCTTACATCGAAGCTAACAAAGGCTTGGTATGCGTAGAAGGGGAAAATATTAACCTTAAAAACGCTACGATGTTGACCAGCGACAAAACGGTGATGCAAGTGCAAAACAGCAAAAATATCACGCTCGACGGCATTACGTACGGAAAAGACAAGGACGTATTGCTCAAAGTAATGGGTGACCGTTCAGAATCTATCAAACTGCTCCGCACCGATGTCACTGGCGCCAAAAAAGAAGTAGAACTTGGCGTAGGAGTAAAGAGCAAAGTCGTGAGTAAGAAGTAAATGTCGAGTGGAGAATGTCGAATGAGCCCACACTCTACATTCTCCACTTGACATTACAAAACTATTTGACGTCTGGTTGGGTTAGAATAGCCATCCACATTTTTATTCCTTCTACGTAATTGCCGAGGCGGAGGTTTTCGTTGGCGGCGTGCTGGTTGTTGTCTGAGTTGACCATCGGTACGTGAATGGCAGGTAAATTTAATTCTCGCAAAAAGGGTACAATCGGTACCGAACCACCCGTCATCCGAATCTTAATTGGCTCTTTACCAAACGTACGAATAATAACTGCGGTGAGCCAGCGGTCAGGATAAATCCCAAAATCGGTACGAAAAGGCAACATCCTTGCTTCGCGTTCGAGTAAGGTGACGATTTTGGGGTATTTCAAGCGTTCGGCATCGGTTGGTTTTCGGTTCAAAATAACATAGCCTTTGCCTTCAATGTGTTTTTTGACCAAGGATATCAATCGCTCGGGGCTAGATTCAGGAACCAAACGGATATCGATTTCGGCCGTGGCTTCGTCAGGGACAATTGTGTTGGCTTTTTCCCCAATATTGGCAGAAACCAACCCACGGATGTTAAGCGAAGGGTACTGCAATGATTCTTGGTAATTAGCGCCTACTTTGTCGGGCTGGGTAAATACTAGTTTTTGACGAATCAACTCAGGGTCGTCGGGAACGGCGGCCAGGATTTTACGCGCGCTTGCGTCTATCGTAATACCGTCGTAGTAGCCTGGAATCGTCACGCGGCCGTCTTCGTCTTTCATTGATGCCAGCAATTGCGCCATACGAAGGGCAGGATTGGGCGCATAATTGCCGTAATGGCCGCTGTGTTGTGAGATTTTCGGCCCATAAGTAGTCAGCGTAATCGACGCAATACCACGGCAACCGTAGGTAAGGGTCGGCTCGTTCGACAAATGTCGCCCGCCGTCCATGACCATCAGGAAATCAGCGCCTAGTTTTCCCTTGTGCGTTTTGACCATTTCGGCCAAATGCGGCGCGCCAATTTCCTCCTCGCTGTCCAAAATCACTTTGAGGTGGTAAGGCGACTGCACGTTTTCTTTTTGCATCATGTCCAATGCCGCCAACAACATCAAAATCGGGCCTTTGTCGTCCGAAACGGCGCGGGCAAAAATCCGCCACTCGGGGTCATAGCCCGTCTGAAGGTTATCCCAAGAAATGGTTTCCCATTGCCCGCTGGCGCTTTTTTTTTTCAAAACAGGTTTATAGGGAGACTCCTGTTGCCACTTTTCAGGCTCGACGGGCTGCCCGTCGAAGTGCATATAAAAGAGCAAAGTTTTGAGCGGACCAGGGGCGGGTTTGGCCGATTTTTTTTCCGCAAAGAATACGGGATGACCTGTCGTTGGCAAAAATTCGGTGGTAAATCCTTGTTGTTCAAATGCTTTTTTAAGCCAATCGAGGTTGGGCTGGATTTGCTCTTTGATGTGCGCATTACTCGGCAAACTCATAAAATCGTAGAGGTTGCCGTAATAGTTTTTAACGTGTTTTTGAACCGTTGTTTCGAGATTGAGCGGTGTTTGGGCGAAGCTACAAACCACGATGAAGAGAAAAATACTACTTGCTAAAACTTTTTTCATGTTGTCAGAAGTGTGTTTCAATTACAATCCTGACAATTTGGTGAAGTTTACCAATGAATCAAAGTTTTTGAGACAAAACCGTATCTATTTTCCAAAACTATTGATAATCTGCCGCATGGCTTCGGAGGGAATGACAAAATTGAAGTTACCCCAAATTAGCTCGTCATATTTGGGAACGGTTTGTTGAGTGAAGCTTTCGGTATCTATCAGAACATCAGTTTCTGGAATCCGTATTCCGTTGCTTTTTTGAATGTCGGCGGTGACAAATTGTAGCTTAATGGTACCTAGTATCTGGGTATTTTTTTGTTCAAATTGGGTATCCAATAGCATTCGATAATCTTGCAAGTACCATTTTCCGCCGAAAGGTTTGTAGTTAATGCAGGTGTAGAGGCGCTTGGCTTCGCGTTTGGTTTTGCCAAACATCTTGTCGGAAGTGCTGGTTTTTAGGACGTCTTTGACACCTTCGGGGGTAAAATCGTACTCAATACGAACGATGGCTGTGTCCGAAAAGTTGATGTACATAATCCCGTTGCGAGCTGCTTTAATCCCCGTGCTTACTGGACGGAACAAAATCCGATACACTTGTTTGCCGAGATAAGTGGTAATGGTATCGTCGAGTTCATAGGTGTAATCGTACAAATTTTTGCCGTCGAGGTATTCGGGACTAGAAATATCAATCGAGTTGGTCACGATGCTAGCACCGTTTGGGAAAGCATACCCCTCCATGATTTTGGAACGATTGGGGCTGGCAAAGTTGCGTCCCCTAAGTGCTTTCACTTTTTGTGGAACCAAAATTTTTGGGCGAGGGTCTTTTTCAGCTTGTAAAACCGCTTCGCGAATGTCCACGTATTCGCCATTTTGTTGGAGTGATTCTCGGTAAAAACCCGTTAAAAGATAAGGATTAGGTGAACTGTTTTTCTTGACTTTTCGTAAAGCCTCCGATACCCAATTTCGGGCTTCAAACGACTTAATGTACGAGCTATCGACTACCCGTAGCTGGGCAGGTTGGAGTTCAATCAACACGTCTTTCTGGTTGGGCTGAAACGACGAGGCTTTTTGTTGGAAAGGCAGGTAGCCAAATACCGAAACCACTAGCATTGAATCAGACGCTATGCGCGGGAAACGATAGAAAAATTGTCCGTCTTCGTTGGAAAGTGTTCCTGTGCCTTTGCTCATCATGCCGATGTATGCATGAGGAATAGGTTTTTGGGATGTTTTATCAATAATTTTCCCCGAAAGCAACAAATAGCCTCCTTGGGCATAGAGCGTAAAAGACAGCAGAAAAAAGCATAACGTCGAAACTAGACTTCGCATAAAAAGCGTTTTTTGTTCGATATAAATGACTAACAAGAATTAGGCCAAATCGCCCAAATGGTAGCATCTTCTACAACGGGCTTCGTAGGAGTCAGTTTCTCCCAACAAAATTTTATCTTGGGAGGTTACCTTTCGGTAGGAGTATTGCGCCACTGAACCACAAGTAACGCAAATAGCGTGAACTTTGGTAACGTACTCGGCCACAGACATCAAGAGGGGCATGGCACCAAAAGGTTTGCCTGCAAAATCCATGTCTAAACCTGCCACAATGACGCGTTTGCCGCTGCTGGCAAGTTTATTGCAAACTTCTACTAAATTTTGGTCTAAAAATTGTGCTTCGTCAATACCGACCACGTCGCAATCGCCTGCGAAGAGTAAAATCTCTTCGGCGGTGTTGACAGGAGTTGAACGAATCGAATTTTCGTTGTGGGAGACAATGTCTGCCTCATGATAACGTTTATCAAGGGTGGGTTTAAAAATTTCGACTTTTTGCCGAGCAATTTTGGCACGATTGAGGCGGCGAATAAGCTCTTCGGTTTTGCCAGAGAACATCGAACCACAGACGACTTCTATCCAGCCAACGCGCGGTTGTTTAGGTTGTGAATGGTAATTGGGTTCAATAAACATACGTTTGGGTTGATGTTCTAATAACTTACGAACTACAATAATTCGGATAACTGATTTTCACCGATTATCTTTACAAAACAAACAAATTTTAGGATGCTCCACAAGTTTAATCTCAGCGCACTCAACGACTATAGCCAGCGGTTTGCGCGGAAAGTATGCGATGATTTCTTTGCTCAGAACACTACGGCGTCGGGCCAGCAAATTCTAAATTTGACAGAGATTCCGCAGATAAATCTGTTTGCTATCAGTAGTTTATACGAAAAATGGCGAGCTGATGCTGAGAATTTTCGTAGCCCTTATTTTGACTTTGAGCAAGAAGAAGTAAAAGAGGCATTGAAGCAGTTTATGAACGTTGTATCGCGTAATATTGCAGTAAAACGTGAAGTATTGGAGCCTATTTTGTTCGAGGCAATCAAGGATACATTGGTGTTATTGATTGATCCCAGTTCGTATTTTAATGAACTTTTTCGCAATCAGGAAAATTTTTCGGTGACGGCAGAGTTGGTACAGCAGCTTTGTAAATACGTTCGGTTTAACAAATTTATTCCACAAGAGCTGGCCAAAGGAATGAAAGACCGCAGCTTTGTGTATGTAAATCAAGCGATTGAATGGTCGGAGCAAGCTCTGCAACTGCATGCCGATGAACTGGATAGTGTCGAACAATGGGTAGGGCACTTTTCGGCAAAAGTGCCGTTGGATATTAGCCACCTCGTCAAAAAAACGATGCGGGTAGAGCTACTGAAAGTAATAGATGAGCCTAATCGTTCTTTCTTTGATACCGTCGTGCCAGAACCTGAGCCAGAATACACTCCTGCGGTAGTTGCGGCTCCTGAGCCTACTCCAGCGCCAGAACCTGCAGTGCCTAGTGATTCTGCATGGAAGCAAGAGCCTGTCAGTTATACGCCTCCTGCTCCTGCAAATCCTACGCCTGCAACCCTCAATCAGGTGGTTGGAGGAAGTGAAAATGGGGTCAAAGAGTCGCTCAATGATTATTTGCGGGTAGAGCAGTCGAGTATCTCAGATGTGTATCAAAAACAAGCGATTACGAGTATTGCTCAAAGTATTCCGTTAAATCAGAAGTTTATGTTCATTCATCACTTATTCAGCGGAAGCAATAGCGCCTACGAAACAGCCATTGCTGAGCTTGAGCAAGCACCCGATTACGATACGGCGCGTTCGCTAATTACGTATAAATTTGCATCACAATATCTTTGGGACATGACAGGTGATGTCGTTGGTGATTTGCTTGAGATTGTAAAGCGTCGTTTTCGACAATAAAAGTGATACAAAAGATTTGATTCGGGAGAATAACCCTCCCGAATTTCCTAACTCATAAAAATCAATGATATCTTGTCAAAACCTTACGTTTTCGTACAGTCCACAAAAGCAATTTACGTTTCCAGATATAACTTGTGCCGACCGTGAAGCCCTCTTGATTTTGGGACAGTCGGGGCGAGGAAAAACAACACTGCTTCATTTGATGGCTCTTTTGCTGCGTCCTGAAGGGGGAAAAGTCTTGATTGGTGACAAAGACATTACGCCACTGTCGGTGGCCGAAGCAGCAGCGGTTCGAGCAAGTCAAATCGGGATTGTCTATCAAAAACCCCATTTTGTCAGCTCCTTGAGCGTGTTAGAGAATGTGCTTTTACCCAACTATTTAGCCCAAAAATTTCAAGATAAAAACCGTGCTCGCGCATTGTCCGAAGAATTGGGTTTTGCGGAGCATTTGTCTAAAAAGACGCACCAATTAAGCCAAGGTGAGCAGCAGCGAGTGAGTATCGCTCGTGCGTTGATGAATAATCCTGCGGTGATTTTGGCCGACGAGCCTACTTCCAGCTTAGATGATGCCAATTGTGATAAAGTAATTACACTTCTCAAAAATCAATCGGAGCAAATTGGGGCAAGCCTTGTCGTTGTAACCCACGACCAGCGCCTTAAAGATGTAGTAGCCAATCAGGTGAAGTTATAGTGTGCTTAATGTGAAAGTGGTTCATAACATCGTGCCAGCGGTTATGAGTAACCGCGTTCAGTTTTCCCTAGAATTTTGGACAAGACAATTGCTTATCTTTTTTCACCTTACGCTTACGGGGCGAAGGCTCATAGTCGAAGGTGTAAGCCAGAGAAATCTCGTGCGAACCGCCACTAGGCAGCCCCAATGAAGACACCGTGATGTCGTAGCTATACCCAAACGAAAAACGGTCGTGGCGATAGCCTACCAAGGCAATGAGCGATTCACGATTGGAAATATTAGCGACGTACTTTTTGATGGGTAATCCACGGTACCAAAGCCCAAGTACAATGGGTGAGTACGTAATATACACTCCCAAATCAAGTTGGTCGTATTTTCCTTGAAATTTATAATTGATAGCGGGCGAAATACTCATTTCGCGGACTAGTTCATCGCCTAAGCCCGTGTAACCCCCAAACGGTATGCGCAAACCCGCGTGTAAACTCCCTTTGATGGGAAGTCGCGTACCGTCAGCCACTTGAAAAAAGCCTTGTTCGGGGCGGTTGATGTGGTGAGCTGCCACACCTACCCAATATTTGTTGGAGTAGAGTAAAAGTCCCGTTGAAAAACTTAAATAATGAATGGAGGGGGAGCCGTTAAGGGCAATCGGATCCGCAGTGGCATTGCCTGTAAAACCACGATTGGTATATTGATCGCCAAAAGTTAAGTCGAATAAATTAACGCGGCGATTTCCATATGTACCTTGTAATCCCATGCGCAAAGCCGTTGTTTCATTGAACCGCAACTGATACGAATATTGTCCAGAGACTTCAGAGCTGCGAAGGCTTCCTACACCTTGTGAATCATTGACAAACATCAACCCAACTCCGCTGTTGACATTGGAAAAATAATGATCAATAGCAAAAGAGGTAGTGACGTAGTTGGCCGATAACCCGGGCCACTGATTGCGGTAATTCATCATGATGCGAGGCGCCAAATCTCCACCTGCAAAAGCAGGGTTAAGGTACAAGGGGTTCGCATAAAATTGCGAAAACTGCGGGTCTTGGGTATAACCTACTTGCAAACAGAGTCCCAATAAGAAGGTGAAAGCTAATCGTTTCATCATAGTACCAAATGCTACCGCAAACATTTTGCCAAAGTAATCACTAAATCTTCGAGAATGTAACGGTTTTTTTCTAGTAAATGTTATTCAAGGCTTCAAATCAACACATTTTTATTTGATTTTAAAGTAAAACCGTTCAAATGTCAGGAATATATATTTATATGTTTTATTGCCTGCGTTCCTTGTGAGTAACTGACCCCCAAAAGTCGACTTTAAAAGAAAGCATCAACTTTACTTTTGTCACGTATGAAACGTCTCCTTCCCGTTGCACTTATTGCCCTTGTGGCAGCACAGTTTCCTTGGGGAAATAACACCCAAATTCCTTCGGAAGAATGGCCAGAATACCTCGGAGGCCCAGAGCGGAACCATTATTCTACCCTTACGCAGATTACGCCCGAAAATGTGCAAAATTTAAAAATTTCTTGGACGTATGTTACCCCTGATTCGGGGCAAATGCAGGTAAATCCAGTCGTTGTCAACGGCGTTTTGTACGGCGTAACGGCCTCGGTGCAGGCGTTTGCTTTGGATGCTGCCACGGGAAAAGAACTGTGGCGATTTGGTGACCCGCTCAAAAATTGGGCGAGCACCAGCCGAGGAGTAGCGTATTGGCGGGAAGGAAACGACGAGCGAATTTTGCATACGATGGGTCATTTTTTATATGCGATTGACGCCAAAACGGGTAAAAGCATCGCGTCTTTTGGTGAAAATGGTCGGGTAGATTTACACACGGGGCTTCCCGAAATCGCCAAAGATAAATTTATGGTGTCGAATACACCTGGGACAATTTTTGAAGACCTGATTGTGATGCCCGTTCGGCTTTCGGAAGGAGCGGATGCGGCTCCAGGCGACATTCGGGCGTTTAATGTTAAAACGGGAAAACTGGCGTGGACTTTTCACACGATTCCTTACCCTGGGGAGTTTGGTTACGAAACCTTTCCCAAAAATGCCTATAAAAATACCGACGTAGGAGCCGCCAACAACTGGTCGGGGATGTCGGTAGATCGAAAGCGAGGCATATTGTATGTGCCAACGGGCTCAGCCGCCTATGATTTTTATGCAGGAAATCGCAAAGGACAAAATTTATTTTCCAATTGTTTGTTGGCGTTGGATGCACGTACAGGCAAGCGCTTGTGGCATTTCCAAACGATGCACCACGACGTGTGGGACCGCGATTTGCCCGCTCCGCCCAACTTAGTAACGGTCAAACAAAATGGTAAAAGAATTGATGCTGTGGCACAAGTGACGAAGCAAGGCTATGTGTTTGTTTTTGACCGTGTAACGGGTAAACCCCTCTTCCCAATCAAAGAAGTACCTGCGCACAAATCGACCTTGGTGGGCGAACAAACGTGGCCAACTCAACCTGTCCCGACCAAGCCTGAACCATTTGCGCGTCAGTCGCCGACAGTAACCGAAAAACAAATTAGTCCCTATGCCGAAAACCGCGAAGAGTTAATAGCGAAAGTCAAAACGTATAAAAATGCCCTCTTTGCTGCACCTTCCAAAGAAGGAACGGTGATTTTTCCTGGTTTTGACGGCGGAGCTGAATGGGGCGGAGCCGCCGTAGACCCCGAGGGGGTCATGTACGTCAACAGCAATGAAATGGCGTGGATTTTGACGATGAAAGACACTCCCAAACAAGACGCGTTGGCGCATTTGCCACTGGGTGAACGCACTTATGCGACGCTTTGCGCTTCTTGTCACGGGCCAGAACGGAAGGGAAATGTCAAAAGTGGCTACCCGTCGTTGGTAGATATTTCGACCAAAAGAGAAAAAGCGTTTGTATCCAATATCATTACGTCGGGCAAAGGAATGATGCCAGGTTTTACGACCCTCAGCGTGGCCGACAAGCAGGCTTTGGTGGCTTTTTTGTTTGGCGAAGAGAAAAAAGAGGCCAGCGGGGGCGGGGGTAATTCCAAAATGCCTTATTTACCTTATACAAGTACAGGATACAATAAATTTCTGGACAGCAAAGGCCTGCCTGCCATTGCCCCGCCGTGGGGAACGCTTAATGCCATTGACCTCAATACGGGTGAATACCGTTGGAAAATTCCTTTTGGATACGAGCCCTTATTGCTTGAAAAAGGAATTAAAAATACGGGGGTAGAAAACTACGGTGGCCCTGTCATTACGGCCAGTGGGCTGCTGTTTATTGCCGCAACCAAAGACGGGATGTTTAGGGCATTTGACAAAAAAACGGGCAAGCTACTGTGGGAAACCAAACTTCCTGCGGCAGCGTTTGCTACTCCGGCAACTTATCAGGTCAATGGGAAACAATACGTCGTATTGGCTTGCGGAGGGACAAAACTCGGAACCAAGAAAGGTAATCAATACGTTGCTTTTACGTTACCATAATGTAGAGAATGTTTTGGTCACCAACAGCCAGCTATGTTAAATTTAGTACAGACCCAAAAGCAATCGCTTAAAATATCTCCAGCGCAGATACAGTTGCTCAATTTTTTGCAACTCAATACCCTTGAGTTGGAGCAACATATCAAAAATGAACTGGAGGATAACCCCTTTTTGGATGAAGGGAACGAGGAATCGTCGGACGATGACTGGGACAACCCCGTCGATGGAGGGGGAAGTAACCGTGAAGATGACCGTACCCAAGATTATATGGATTGGGATGAGTTTAGAGATGACGATGTCCCCGATTATAAAACAAGAATCAATAACTATTCTGACGACGACGCTGTTTTTACGCCTACTTTGGTAGAAAACGTTTCGTGGCGCCAAGAGCTCAAAGAACAATTCCACCTTTTGGCTCTGACGGAGCGTCAGCAAATTTTATCGGATTTTTTGGTGGATTCCCTCACTGATGAAGGGTATCTGACGTACACCGCCGAGGCCCTCGCCGATGATGTTTCTTTTACAAGCGGAATGTACGTGGAAATCACTGAAATGACGGAGTTGATTGAGCTTCTACGTCATATGGAGCCTGCGGGTTTGGGAGCCAAAAACCTTCAGGATTGTTTGTTATTGCAATTAGAACGTCGGCAAGAACCCGAAGCCGTATTGGCAAAAGAATTGGTCAAAAAACATTTTGAGGATTTGGCCGGGCGTAGTTACGAAAAGCTCATGAAAGGACTCGGAATCAATTCCAATCAACTGAAAGATGTATTGGCATTTGTAGGCACGCTCAATCCCCAACCTGTTAGTACCAACAACCAAGCTGAGGTGTTGGGAGTAAAAGATAACGTTATCCCCGATTACATCGTAACGGTTGACGGTGACCTGATTGAAGTGGAACTGAACAATCGACGCATTCCACCGTTGAAAATCAATAAAGCATATACTCACGATTTGGGAAGTTCACGAGCGGCCAATACGTATGTTAATTCCAAAATTAACGCTGCTAATTGGCTCATTGATGCGATTCAGCAGCGCCAAAATACGATGCTCAAGTCGATGCGTACGATTGTGAAATTGCAGGAAAATTATTTCCGAACGGGCGATGTGCGAATGCTCAAACCGATGGTACTTCGCGACGTGGCCGAACGCATTCAGATGGATGTATCGACGATTTCGAGGGTGACCAGCGGGAAATACGCCCAAACGCCTTTTGGGGTCATCCACCTCAAAGATTTGTTTACCGAAGGCGTTAAAACAGATTCGGGTGAGGAAGTGTCGAATCGTCAGATTCAGTTGGCTTTGGCGGAGTTGGTGGCACAAGAAGACAAACAAAGGCCACTAAACGATTTCCAATTGGCCGAATTATTGGCCGAAAAAGGGTATCCCGTGGCCCGTCGAACCGTAGCAAAATACCGCGAACAACTTGACATCCCGATGGCCACATTGCGCCGAACTTTGTAGCAAAAAGGTAAAAAAACGTATTTTTAGCCTTATATGGCAATTGTATAGTAACCCAACTAATAACCCCCAAACGCATGTTTGTTCATCACGTATTCTTTTTCTTAAACAATCCTGACAGTGTCGCAGATCGTGAAGCACTTGTTGCAGGTCTACAAACCCTAACGTCGATTGAAGGCGTAAAATTGGCCCACATCGGTAAAGTCGCCGATACACACCGTGGGGTGATCGACCGTTCATATTCGGTTTCGTGGTTGATGCTTTTTGATACTAAAGCGGCACAAGATATTTATCAAGACCACCCTGTTCACCACAAGTTTGTGGAAAACTGCGCGCATTTGTGGGAAAAGGTGATTGTCTATGATTCGGATGATGTCTGAGAAAGAGCCTGTTCATATTCGGTAAGCGCACCTTTCGGTTTATTTTGTGTCGCCTGAGCAAATTCACCACGTGACCCTGAGCAGCCCTTCTTCAAAAATGGGAGGCCGTGGGAGCGTGGTTAAAACTGTTTTTAGTGCAATGCAAACGCTTCAAAGCCGCTCATTATTTACCCAGTAACCCCCTTGATAAACGTAAATCCGAAATTGTGAAGCAGTTTAAACACGATGTTGAACAGTTTTTTAGACAGTTTCATATGAACACACAGCAATTACTTAAAGGGCTTCACCATGTCACGGCGACTGTCAACGACGCGCAAGAAGACTACGATTTTTATACCAAAATCCTTGGACTTCGTTTGGTTAAAAAGACCGTCAATTTTGATAATAATTCGGTATATCACTTTTACTATGCCGACCAAGTAGGTACGCCTGGTACCGTTTTTACCACTTTTCCGTACAAAGGCCAAGGCGTGCGGGCGGGTGAAGAAGGAACAGGCTTGATTATCGCTACGGTCTTTTCGGTGCCAAGCACGGCATTGGCATTTTGGTCAGAGCGTTTGACCGAAAATGGATTTGATGTTATCGCTTCACAGCGGTTTGGGCAAGAAGTTCGCTGGTTTCGCGATCCGTCGGGCTTACAATTGGAGCTAATCGCCGATGATTTAGACACCCGCACCCCTTACGTCACCGATGAAGTGTCGGCTGAGGTGGGGATTCGAGGGATTCACCACGTGACATTGTGGGTGGCGGCGAGCGATTGGGACGTACTTCGCACGTTTTTGACTTCTGAAATGAACATGGCCGAAATTGGGCAGGAAGGTGAACGTATTCGCTTGAAAGTCAACGAAGGAGGAGCGGGTAGTTACCTTGAGATTGTTCGAGCAGTAGAAGATGCACCACGCGGCAAAAACGGCTTGGGCACAGTTCACCACGTGGCTTGGAAAGTCGAAACTTTTGAAGCGTTATTGGCATTGCGTCATCGATTGGTGGAGGAATTGGGAATGCAAGTGACGGAAGTACGCGACCGCAAATATTTCCGTTCGATTTACTTTCGGGTGCCTTCGCATCAGCTGTTTGAGGTGGCTACCATTCCGCCAGGATTTGCGGTGGATGAGCCGGAAGAAGAGCTAGGTACTCACCTCATGCTTCCCGACGACAAAGAGGCAAATCGCGCGGCGATTGAGGCCGTTTTGCCCGTTATTCAAGGAACGTAGCACGGTCTTGGGCGGGGTGCATATTTATTTTAAATAATTACAAACGTTTGCATTGAAAAATAATTCAGTGCCATTATTTTGTAGAAAAATTATATTTTATACTTGCAATGAAAGAACCGCTTGGTTCATCGTGTCGCATCAAATATTCTTAACAACATAAAAATGGAAAATGTAAATCCAACACCGCTTCAAAGCCTGGAAGATTGGGAAGACGACGTACTCGAACGCTACCCAGAGCCTGGCAAAAAAGCCAAGGATGATTATCGAAACTATGTGGATTCGGATCGTGTCAACACTGTTAAAGAATTCTATCGCTTAAATCATACCTACCAAACCTACGATTTTGTGGTTGAAAAAGAGCGTGAGTTTTTGGCGTTTAACAAACGTGAAATGTCCATTTGGGATGCGGTTGCGTTTTTGAATACCTTGGTGGATGACTCAGACCCAGACACTGATTTGGATCAGCTTCAACATTTGCTCCAGACGTCAGAAGCCATTCGCCAAGATGGTCACCCTGATTGGTTTGTTTTGACGGGCTTTTTGCACGATTTGGGTAAAGTCCTTTGCCTTTTTGGCGAGCCACAATGGGCAGTGGTTGGTGATACTTTCCCTGTGGGTTGTAAACACTCAGATCGCATCGTTTATCCTGAGTTTTTTGATTTGAATCCTGACAGTAAAGACGCGCGTTTCAATACAAAATATGGTATTTATGAGCCAAACTGCGGTTTGGACAACGTGAAATTGAGCTGGGGACATGATGAGTACATCTACCAAATCATGAAAAACTACATTCCTGAAGAAGGGTTGTACATGCTCCGTTATCACTCGTTTTACTCGCAGCACCGCGAGGGCGCTTACGACCACTTGATGAGTAAGCACGACCACAAAATGTTTGAGTGGGTAAATAAATTTAATCCGTACGATTTGTACTCAAAAGTGCCTTATCCGCCAAATGTACAAGAGTTGAAACCATACTATGAAGACTTGGTAGCCAAATATCTGCCAAGTACTTTGAAGTTTTAAGATAGGTATTTGAGGGCTGCTTTCGTTGGAAAGCAGCTTTTTTATACTAGTAAATTTATGTTTACCCCAACCATCGCTCCATCGCTACGTCGGCGCGGGAGTAAGGCGAGCTGAAGTCTTTGACGGTTTTGAACCCTAATTTTTGGTAAAGGTTGAGGGCAGGAAGCAGGCGGGAATTGGTTTCCAGATATAAGCGTTTTAGACCCAGACGGCGCGCTTCTTCAATGATAGACTGCCCCAATAATTCGCCAATCCCCAAGCCTTTGGCGTTGTTATCCACGCCCATTTTGGACAACTCCATGCAACCGTCGGTCATGGGTTTAAGGGCCGATGTACCCACAATTTGCCCTTGATATTCGGCCAATAGCACGATACCGCCTTTTTGGATGTAGAATTTCTCTGGATATTCGAGCGACTCCATGTCGAGGGGTTCTACTTTAAAATAACGCTCAATCCATTCGTAATTAATGCGTTTAAACCCTTCGCGGTGGCTTTCGTTGGCGGGGTCGAAGTGCACAATTGCCACTTTGTTGCTCTCGCGTTGTTTCAAGCGGGTCTTGATGCGTTCGGGCAGTGGTTTTTTTAGAATCACTTGTTCGTATTCCATCAACGACCGCAGCACGTCAGTTTCGCATTCGTTGCAGATTTCATTCATCGTATCCTGTAAATCTTCCAGCAGTTCGTTCATCCGAAGTTTCATTTCGTGGCCCTTCTCGGTGAGCCTGACGAGCGTTTCGCGTTTGTCAGTCGGGCCTTTTTGGGTTTCAAATAGGCCTGCTTTGGTCATTTCTTTGACCATCAAACTTACCCCAACGTGTGATTGACCGATGTATTCGGCAATTTTAGAAACTGTTTCTGCCTCGTTTTGTGCTACCGACAAAAAAACGGGAAACCATTTTACTTCCATTTCCATGCCGTACATCTGATACACTTGGGCCGATGCTTGTAGGCTCACTTCTCCGAGGCGGCGCATGTAGCTCCCAAGTGCTACATAGCCTAAGGTACGATAAAAATCCATGCGATTTTTTTGTGTTTAAATATTTACGTAGTTAATTACGTAAATAAAATAAGTTGTAAAAATAAATGCAAGCGCTGAGCAGAATTTTGAAAAAAATAGCTTCCTTGATTTTGACAACGTATTCCTGTGTTTCGCCATTGAACGGCGTGGGGTTTTGAACGACCTTTGTAGCATCAAAAACAACCCGAATAAAAATAAATAAACAAGAATATGGAAACGACACAATTAATAAAAGGAATACACCACGTAACAGCCATTGCCGCTGACCCTCAACAAAACGTTGACTTTTACGTAGGTCTTTTGGGATTACGTTTGGTGAAAAAAACGGTCAATTTTGACGCGCCTGACGTGTATCACTTTTACTACGGCGACGAAACAGGCAACGCAGGTAGCATTTTGACCTTCTTCCCGTTTGGGGTGGGGTCGCAAAAAGGCCGCCACGGAAAAGGCCAAGCTGCTACCACGGCGTTTTCGGTTCCGACTGCTGCCCTTGATTATTGGTTGAAACGTTTTGACCAATACGGGATTCTTTACAAAGCCCCACAACAGCGTTTCAACGAAGTAGTGGTGTATTTTGAAGACCCCGACGGCCTGGGGTTGGAGTTGATTGCCAACGATACAGATTTCCGCCAAGGATTTACCTACGGTCACATTCCGCTTGAGTATTCGATTCGTGGATTTTGGGGTGTAGAACTTTGGGAAACGAGTTACGAACGCACCGAGGCTTTGTTGGCCAATTCGCTCAATTATGAGTTTATTGCCGAAACAGGCCCAAGACGTCGTTATGCGGCCAAAGGTAACGCAGGGGCGGGTCAGTACGTGGATATCGTCTGGGACAGCAACAATCGCTGGGGACTTGGCGGGGCTGGGACTGTTCACCACATTGCGTTTGATACACCTACCGACGCTTCGCAGTTGGAAGTAAGGGAAGCTGTAATGTCGGCTGGTTTTATGCCTACCAACGTGCTTGACCGTCAGTATTTTCATTCGATTTACTTTCGTGAACCTGGTGGGGTATTGTTTGAAGTAGCTACCACGCCTCCAGGCTTTTTGTTGGACGAAGAAAAAGCTAAATTGGGTCAAGCCTTAAAACTTCCCCCTTGGCAAGAACGCAACCGCGAGAAAATTGAGCAGTTGTTGCAACCTATTTCTATCGAAGCGGTTTATAAAAAATACGGGATTGAGTAACCTTCTTACCCCAACATTAACTGACAACTAACATGCACACGATAAAAAATACGGTTTGGGCGGGTGTACCCCTTGACCAAGCCAAACGCGTACTCATTATGACCCACGGTCGGGGTGCAAGTGCTCAGAGTATTTTGAGCCTTGCTGCCGAATTGGCCGTCGATGGTTTTGCACTGGCTGCTCCCCAAGCAACGGGGAATACGTGGTATCCGTACAGTTTTTTGGCACCCGAAGCCCAAAACGAACCTGGTTTGTCGTCGGGATTGGCCGTGTTGAAAGAATTGCTTGATACGGTGAAGGCGGCGGGTATTTTGTCGGAAAATGTGTATTTCTTGGGCTTTTCGCAAGGAGCGTGTTTGACGTCAGAGTTTGTCGCGCGCCATGCACAGCCTTTTGGGGGCGTGTTTATTTTGAGCGGTGGTGTTATTGGAGATACTGTAAAAACCGAACGTTATACGGGAGATTTTGCAGAAACACCGATTTTTTTGGGCTGTTCGGACGTGGATGCGCACGTTCCCAAAGACCGCGTACAAGACAGTAGCGAGGTATTTCGGACGTTGGGCGCGACTGTCACCGAAAGAATTTACCCCAATGCACCGCACAGTATTTTTCAGGACGAAATTGACCACATCAATCACATTTTAACGACCAAATAATGAAATCATTCAAAAGTATCGACTATACGTGGGTAGGACGCCCGCAGCAAGTAGGCGACGGTTTTGTGGGACAAAGCATGATTCCTTCGCAGCGTTTCAGCGATTTTAGCCCGTTTTTGATGCTCGACCACCACGGGCCTATGCAGGTGAAACCGTCACCCGTTCCCAAAGGAGTGGACGAACACCCTCACCGTGGCATTGAAACCGTAACGGTGGTGTTCGACGGGGCATTGCAGCACCGTGACTCGGCAGGAAATAAAGGGGTGATTTTTGCGGGCGACGTGCAGTGGATGTCGGCGGCTTCGGGCTTGGTACACGAGGAAAAGCATGAAATTAATTTTTCGCGTCGAGGTGGCGTGCTTGATTTTGTGCAGTTGTGGGTCAATCTGCCGCGCGCCCATAAAATGGAAAAGCCGCGTTATCAAGAACTCACTTCGGCACAAATCCCGACGGTGGAGCTCAACGACCAAACGCAGCTTCGGGTGATTTCGGGGGAAATAGCGGGGGTAAAAGGCCCTGCGTTGACCTACTCGCCCGTTGTTTTGGTGGAGGTAATTGTGAAAGGAAATACCGAATTTGACCTGCAATTGCCCGAAGGTTTCAACGTAGCCGTACACGTAGCGCGGGGAAGCGCGAGTTTCAATAATGAAAAACAACTTCCTGCGAAAAACATTGCCAAATTGAGTCAAAAAGGGGAGTGGGTGACTGTCGCGGCACAGGGCGACGAAACTCGCCTGTTGATTTTAGGAGGTGAGCCTATCAACGAGCCGATTGTAAGTTATGGCCCGTTTGTGATGAATACCCAAGCCGAAATCATGCAGACCTTACAAGATTACCAATCGGGTAAAATGGGCTTTTTAGAGCCTGTGGATTATTAATGTGTGCGTCGTGAGTTGGATGGCAGCGATGCCGCCCTCTGCAAGAACTAGCGCTTCCAATCACTAATCTGATTGGGGTGAAGCTCGTGCCGTTTGCTGATGATAGCTAATGTATCCTTGGTTATATACCTAATCTTTACTTGTTAAGACTGATTTTTACTGCAATAAACAACATATTGAGATTGATTTTACTATTTTGCAGCACGGGCAGGATTTGCGCGAAAGCTACAGAGGCGATGGAAAAGCAATAATCAGTATGAACGAATCAGAAAAAGATTTAAAGATAACCCAACAGGTAAAATCAAAAAAACGAGTAGCCGAACACGGTGAAGTTTTTACAAATGAACGCGAAGTGAATGCTATGCTGGATTTGGTCAAAAACGAAACCGAACGCATAGATTCCCGTTTTTTGGAACCGGCTTGCGGAAACGGCAATTTTTTGGCAGAAGTTCTGAGAAGAAAATTAGCAGTGGTAGAAAGCAGGTACGCGAAAAGCCAAATTGAGTTTGAACGCTATGCCGTAATCGCCGTTTCGAGTATGTATGGAGTAGATATTTTGGAAGATAATGCTATCGAATGCCGAGAACGACTTTACATTATCTTTAACGGCAAATACACCGCGCTTTTCAAAGACAAATGCAAAGATGAATGCCGAAGAAGTGTCCGATTCATATTAGACAGGAACATTCTTTGGGGAGATGCGCTGGACTTTACCAACCCCCAAACCAAACAACCGATTGTGTTTTCTGAATGGAGCGCAGTAAACGGCAGTATGCTCAAGCGCCGGGACTATGTATTTCGTTTTTTAGTAGAAAAAACACACCAATTTTCACTTTTCAACGACGAAGGGCAAGTGGCGGCCATAGATGAGCCGGTCAAAGACTTTCCGCTGATTCATTTCTTAAAACTTGGGGAAGATGATTCAGGCCAATTATAACCCCGATGTACTCTCCTGCCTTGCCAACCTGAGCAATGACGAAGTATTTACACCACCCAATTTGGTAAACGATATTTTGGACTTGCTTCCAGCCGAACTGTGGACTAACCCCAACGCCAAGTTTTTAGATCCTGTTTCTAAAAGTGGCGTGTTTTTGCGGGAAATGGCAAAGCGACTGATGCGCGGTTTGGAAACCCAAATACCAGACCAGCAAGAACGAATTAACCATATTTTTAGCCAACAGCTCTATGGCATAGCCATAACGGATTTAACGGCTTTGCTTTCTCGTAGAAGCGTGTATTGCTCAAAAACTGCCAATGGCAAATACTCCATTTGCGAAACCTTTGATGATGAGCAAGGAAACATTCGCTACAAACGAATGAAACACACTTGGCAAGGCGGCAAATGCACTTATTGCGGTGCAAGCCAAGAAGTGTACGACCGTGATGATGACTTGGAAACCTACGCTTACAATTTTATTCACACAGATAATCCAGAAAAAATATTCAATATGAAATTTGACGTTATCGTTGGTAATCCACCTTATCAGTTGAGTGATGGTGGACACGGAAGAAGTGCTAAGCCTCTTTATCATAAATTTATTCAACAGGCAAAAAAATTAAACCCAAGATATATTTCTATGATTATTCCTGCGAGATGGTTTGCCGGAGGTAGGGTTGGTGAACTAACTGAATTTAGAGAGAAAATGCTTCGAGATAAGAGAATCAGAGTAATACATGATTTTCAGGATGCGAGAGACTGCTTTCCTGGTGTAGAAATAAAGGGTGGTGTAAATTATTTCCTATGGGATAGGGATAATGAAGGGCTATGTAAAGTTTGTACACATTCAGGAGATTCTATTACTTCAGAGGCAACAAGGTTTTTACTTGAAAAAGGTGCAACTACATTTATAAGGTGTAATGAGGCAATTCCTATCTTGAAGAAAGTTCAATTAAAAAAAGAAAAAAGTTTTTCAGAATTAGTAAGTGCAAATGACCCATTTGGATTTGATGTGAGAGTTGAGGGTAGCATGAAGAGGGTAAAACCTAAGTATAAGTCTACTCCATTTAAAGATGCTATTAATTTTTACTATAACGGTTGGCGAAGGGATGGTGTTGGTTACATTGACAAAAACTACGTGAAGAAAAATACAGAATGGATAAATCAAAATAAGTTATTTGTTGCAAAAGCTGTTGGAACAGGTGACAGTAAAACTGATTCAATTAAACCATTCATACCTGAAAACCCTTCATGCACGAGTGAAACCTATCTTGTAATCGGCCCCTTCAATTCAGAAAAGACTATGTCCAATGTGCTTTCTTATATTCAGACTAAGTTTTTTCATTTCATGGTATCATTAAAAAAAATAACTCAAGAGGCAAGAAGGGGAGTTTATGAATTCGTCCCTCTCCAAGACTTTTCAGAACCATGGACGGACGAAAAACTTTACAAAAAGTATGGATTGACCGAGGAGGAGATTGCTTTTATTGAAAGTATGATACGCCCGATGGAAAATAGTCAGAATCAGGATTCGCTGGATTTACAAAATGAACAGGATTTAAAAGATGAAAATGAATAATCCTGCTAATCCTAAAATCCAGTAAATCCTAATCAAGATGACTAAAAAAGACTTCTTCCCACCCCGACCTTACAGCAATCCGACTATTTATGCTTATGAATTGGTGGGGGTGGCCACGCACAAGGGTTTGCTCAAAATCGGTTTTAATTTGAATAAAATATTTTAATAGGCGTAAATGGAATCTTGGAAAGAAAAAGCATTAAAAATTTTGAAGGACAGCTTGTTTCCTGTACCCATCGAATTAAACGAATTGGATTGGAAAAGTGGTCTATCAACAAAAACGGAT
>JACCEC010351386.1_pt1 | contig 45387 bp, 30 predicted proteins | sample 7450121 | NCBI WGS metagenome assembly JACCEC01 (sample SAMN15323455, study PRJNA562643) | freshwater metagenome | isolation source: river surface water | place: USA:Blue River Watershed | collected 2017-08-18 | reverse complement strand
CTCCCCCATTTTGGGAATCATTAATTTCAGCACCATCAAAGCTGATTGTGCCTGACCCGTAGGGATTGAAAATAGAATCTGTTGGAGCGATGAGTCCTTTAAAAGTCAAAGAAGCTCCACTAGCCACGGCGATAGTTCCGAAAGGGGTAGGTCGATAGGTTGATCCGGTCCCAAGAACTAATGCGCCATTATTCACATTCAAATTCCCGTTGTGCCATAAATCAGAATCAATACCAATAGTTCCAGATCCATTTTTAATGATATGTCCGTTTCCAGATAGTCTCAAATCCAGATTCTTTTCTTGTGTGAGATTAAAAATGATAGAGCTATGATTTTTGAGAGCAATAGATTCATTTTTTTTAGAGACAGAATGATCAAGCAGTTCTAGCGATCCGGTATTGATATCTATTTGTTGCACATTTAAAGAATTTTTAAGAGACATTTTTCTTTGAGAGTTGATTGCAAAAATAGTAGGATTTGTTTTTTTTTCGATGCATTCATTTAATTGTTCACAAATTTCGAGAACTAACATTTCTGTTCCGCCTATAGATAACTTTTTGATTTTTGACCAGTTGAGTATCTGTAGCTCTCTTAGCAAGTCATTTTTGTAAAAGACAAGATCTTTTTTAAGAATTGTGCGTAAAGTATTAATCAGGCTTGAGGGTGAGATATTCTGAAATGCAAAATTTCCAGATGCTATCTTTAAATTTGCAGATAAATTTTTAGGTTCTGGTTGATATGGACTTTTTATTGGTAGAGATGAGAAAAGATGAGTTTTATGAAAATTTCCTGCAAATATTTGATGACTTTTCTCATGAGAAAAATCTAAATACAAATGACCTGCCAAGATATCCGTGATGTGATGCGTGCGCAGAGATCCAAATATCATGAAAGACCATAATTGTGATTGTTTATCAGATTGAGAATAACAATTTTCTTGCATCCATTTGGTCTTGTTTTTTTGCTTATCATCACACCTATTAGTGCTATTTATATTTTGACGGTACGCGAGTTTTGCTTGGACTTTGAATTCAAAAGGTAAATATGAGTTACCTAGAGACCAGTCTAGAATTTGAGTAGAATTGATAAGATGTATAGAATCAGATTGACTTTTTAGTTTTTGTGAGAGAGACGAAATTGTACTCAGTGTTTTTTCTACACCCTCTTTTGATACAAGAGGTTGCGTCATGTCAAAAGAGCGAGCATCTTCAGTTGAAGAAAACGTGAAAAGCTCCTTAAAAAAAAACAAAGATGGCACATCGATACATTCTTCTATTATTGCAGGATTGTAAATCATGCTTGAATAGCTGGTATGAAGATAGTCTAAATTTTGATATAAAAAATCCATTTTACTGCATCATCCTTTTATATAAAAACGAATAAAAATTTTAGAATTTAATAATTATTAGCTATAAAAATCTTATCTTTTTGAACACGTTCATCGCATGCTCATTCATGAAGGGCTGGTCAAACAATTATATTGTTTGAGCTGTTTTGTGCTCTATGTGTGTATCTTGCAAAAATGATAGAGAGACTTTTTAATCACATAACAAGTTATGTTTTGGATAGTCTATATTGATCGAAGAAACAGACATATCATTCGTAGCGTTTTAAAAATAACAATTGAGATTCATAAATATCTCTTTAAATTTACTAAGATTTCTCAGTAATTATAGCATGATCGCATAAGTCTTTTTTTACAAAAAACAATCGCATTCTTTTTGATTTTATGGAAAAAAGCAATCAAAAATATTAGTGCTAAAATAAAGAGAATTCTGTTACATTCAAAATTTCATGTCCAAAAAAACAAATTATAGGCCGGTTTTCCTGAATCTATTTCAGTTGCATTTTCCTTTCAATGCAATCGTATCCATTCTCCATAGAATCACAGGACTTGTACTCACCATCGCGTTGCCTTTTGTATTTTATACAATCTGGTTTATGTCTACTGGTCAAGAGCAATTCGAATACATGAGAAATATGTTAAATTGCTGTTTGTTATCAAAGTTTTCTATGATGGTTTTGGTTTGGATTTATACCTATCATGTTTTAGCTGGGTGCAGGCATTTGCTCATGGATTGTGGACTAGGTCTCACTTATAAAAAAGCGCATATGTCAGCTATCGGATTAATCACTGTTTTTTGCTTGGCGGGTTTTTTTATTGGAGTAAAAATATGGGCGTAATTTTATGGTTGATACAGCGTATCTCCGCTATTTTTATGATGCTTTATGTGAGTATGGCATATATGTTTTTTGGATCGCAGCCTTTTACCTACGAGGCGTGGATAGCCTTTTTTTTATCTGCCGTTGGTAAAGCATCATTTATTGTGTTTAGTCTGATTTTTTCTATACATGCAATCGTAGGTTTGTGGGTCATCAGCACAGATTATATTCATTGTGTCTTAATCCGTCGCTGTATTCTTCTTGCGTATACAAGTTCGATTTTTTTTACATGGTTGCTGATAGTGACTAGATAGTGAGCACACGAGGATTTAATGAAAATGCAAAATACAATTCCCCATCACGCGTTTGATGTTATTATAATTGGTGCAGGTGGAGCCGGGCTAAGAGCAGCGCTTGTCTTATCTCAGGCTAATGTAAATGTTGCGGTGGTTTCTAAAGTGTTTCCAACACGTTCACATACAGTCTCAGCACAAGGCGGTATAACAGCTGCTTTAGGAAATGTGGATGACGATCATTGGCATTGGCATATGTATGACACTGTAAAGGGTTCAGATTATCTAGGTGATCAGGATGCTATTGAGTATATGTGTCAGGTTGGTCCTGAATGTGTTTATGAATTAGAACAAATGGGATTGCCTTTTTCAAGACTTCCTGATGGGAAGATATATCAGCGTCCTTTTGGGGGACAATCAAAAAATTTTGGAAACGGTGGCCAAGCAACACGCACGTCTGCTGCTGCTGATCGAACAGGCCATGCTTTACTTCATACATTGTATCAGCAAAATTTAAAATATAAAACTCAATTTTTTTCAGAATGGATTGCTTTAGATTTGATTCGTTCTTCGAGTGGAGAAACACAGGGGGTTTCTGTTTTGTGCATGGAAACAGGAGAGCTTGCTGTTTTTCGTGCCCCAATTGTTGTGATAGCGACAGGTGGTGCTGGTCAAATTTTTGAATCCACTACAAATGCATATATTAATACGGGTGATGGTGCAGCGATCGCCCTGCGTAGTGGAATTGCGTTGCAAGATATGGAGATGTGGCAATTTCATCCCACTGGAATTTTTGGATCAGGTTGTTTGATTTCAGAAGCCTGCAGAGGAGAAGGTGGTTATCTGGTGAATAGTCTTGGAGAGCGGTTTATGGAGCGATATGCTCCTTCAGCTAAAGATTTAGCTTCTCGTGATGTGGTTTCTCGTGCAATTGCAGTTGAAATTAAAGAAGGTAGGGGATGCGGTGTTGATAAAAACTATATTCATCTTTGTTTAAATCATTTACCTGCAGAACTGATAGAGCATAAGCTTCCTGGGATTCGCGATCTTGCCATAACTTTTGCAAAGGCGGATCCTATTTCAGATCCTATTCCTGTGGTCCCTACATGCCATTATATGATGGGAGGAATTCCTACTAATATGCACGGACAGGTGATCGAGACTATAGGTGGGCAAAATCGTATTGTGAAAGGGCTATATGCGATTGGTGAGTGTGCCTGTGTTTCTGTTCATGGAGCGAATCGATTGGGTGGAAATTCTTTGTTGGATTTGGTTGTTTTTGGACGAGCTGCAGCACAACATATTCTGCGGTCTGCTTTGAGCTTTAATTTAGAAGAAAGCAATTTTTTATTGGAAGATCTCCAAATAGAACGAGCTTTTTCTCGGTATCATAAATGGAATAACCAAACTGGTTCTTATACTGTAGCGGAGATTCGGCACGGTTTGCAAAAAGTTATGCAAGAGCATTTTGGAGTGTTTCGCGATGAACCGCATATGAAAAAAGGACTTGATCGATTACATGAGCTTTATCAGCAGTGCAACTTTGCTGTTCTTGCTGATAAGTCTTTTGTATTTAATACAGCTCGTCTTGAGGCGCTAGAGCTTGACAATCTGTTTGCAGTTGCTTTGGCAACCGCATATAGTGCTTTAGAGCGACAAGAGTCAAGAGGTGCACATGCAAGAGAAGATTTTCCAAAACGCAATGATGCAAAGTGGCTTAAACATATTCTGGCAGATCATAACGGAAATATTGCTTATCGAGAAGTCAATGCGAAACCTCAAACAGTTGAGCCTTTCATTCCAAAAGAGCGGATCTACTAAAGGAGCATATTTATGGAATTTTTTATTTATCGATGGAATGAAACTTTGCAAAAGCCTCAAATGCAGCGCTATGAGCTAGATATTCAAAAAAAACGATGCATTATGTTATTAGATGCGCTTGAAGCTTTAAAAGAAATTGATCCCACACTGACTTTTCGGCGCTCTTGCGGAGAGGGGGTGTGTGGTTCTGATGCTATGAATGTGAATGGTAAGAACAGATTGGCGTGTATTACGCCCTTATCGTCATTAGGCGAGACAGTGACTATTCGTCCTTTACCAGCATTTCCGATTATTCGCGATCTTGTTGTAGATATGAGACAATTTTATCAAAACTATGAAAAAGTGCAGCCGTATTTGCAAAGTAATTATAGCCCACCTGCGGGAGAGTATCGTCAAAGCCCCGAAGATCGTGCAAAAATAGATGGGCTTTACGAATGTATTCTGTGCGGTGCATGTACAAGCTCGTGTCCCTCATATTGGTGGAATCCCGAAAAGTTTATAGGTCCCTCTGGATTGCTGCAGGCAGCACGATTTATAGAGGACTCGCGAGATTCGTATCGTACACAAAGGCTACAACAACTCTCAGATGCTTATTCGGTGTTTCGATGTCATTCGATTATGAATTGTGTGGATGCCTGCCCCAAAAATCTGAATCCGACAGAGGCGATTGATCGTATTAAAAAAGGACTGTGTTCTGACAAATTGTCATAATGATTTGAGAATTTCTTCGCGAATGTAGTGTGTGATCTCTGCATTCGTTTCTTTGCAAAGCAAATGATAATCACTCAGTATCAGTGCTCTATGCAGTGCATCGATAGATTTTTTTCCAAAGACATCTTGAATGTCTGAGTAGGTGGCTCGCAGTAAAATCTTATCAATTGCAGTGCAAAAAGAATTTTCAATGTTGAGGTGTTCATAATTTTTGTCTAAAAAAATAGGATGGCCGATTGCTTGTTCTCTGAGCTGTTCTAGAAAAATTTCCCCAGAAAGTGCGCTGATCCAAAACAGATCGCCAATAATTTCTTCTGGGTGTTTTTCAAAATAAATTTTTCTATTGAGCAAGTCGTTTTTATAGCTTTCCAAGTTGTATGCAATATTTTGAAAGTCCAGTGGTAAAGATAGAGCCAGATGAGCTCGATCTGGATGCATGATGATGTTTTGTGAGATTTGTTTTTTTACAAAATGAATTGACAGATTTTGCCCATATCCAATTAAGATTTTATTGTTTAGCAAGAACACATGTGAGCTATTTTTGTCCTGTGGGGGTGCTTGATAATACATGCCTAAATTATCTTGTGTAGCAATTTTTTGTGATAAGCCAAATGCAGATGAGGCGGCAAGGCCTTTCTTGGATAAATGAAAATATCTTTTCCACAGTTGGCTGTCGAGATAGACATTCATGTCAAAAGGATCGTCAAGTGTCCAAAGAACAAGAATATTTTTTGATAATGGTGAAGTAGGATTTTTTGCAATGATTTGAGGAAGTTCTTTTGTCGCGCTGAGTTTTTCTATTAATGTCTTTAGGTCTGTATAGGAGATAAAGGGGGCGGTTCCGATTTGAGAACGAAATTTATTCACTTGATCGCTGCTGCAGGTGTTGTCTATCCAAAATTCCAAACATATTGTTAGAAGTTCTGGATTATATTTTTTTTCTAAAGCATGGACAAACATTTTCGCTTGTGTAATAAACTCTTGATCTTCAATGAGTGCACGATCTACAAGTGTATACAATCTATAGGATGAAATGTTTTGTATTTTTATGTTATCGAAGAAGCTATCAAACCATGAGTTTGGTTTTGAAAAGAAAAAAGACCAACTTATTACGATCAAAATGCCAAAATAGGTTAAATATAATATAAGTTTTTTGCAGAAATACATAATTTTTAAGAAAATGAATATCTATAAGCTTAGAATGATTCGCATATATTGCGGATTTTTAGTTGTTGCTTTGGATAAGCATGATATTCATATCTGTGTGTTTTGAAAAGAATGTCTTGTGAAAACATATGATTATGACACTATTTTATGTATGAAAATTTTTCTCAAGAGACCCCATTATTGAGTAAGTGCCTGTATTCAATAGAGGATTTATGATTAGTACTTTCTCTTCGGATGAGCGCAGATAGGACGGGATCTGTGTATGCCTTCTAAGAATAATATTGTATTCCAAATAGGCCCTATCTTGAATTTATGCATATGCACTAAAATTGAGATCTATCTATTCATGATGTGCTCGCAATACGAGAGAATTGTTTTTCCTATATGATTTGCATCAAGCAGTATTCATACATATAGGAAAAATCCTAACAAGTCATATTATAACCCTAATCTTATAGGACCATCTCATGGTTTCAATGAATTGAGAGTTATTTTGTGATGATTTTTTGAATTCGTTTATTTGAAATGAGATTGATAAAAATTTTGTTTTAAGCAATCAGATATATAGGAAAAGTATTGTTAATATGGTATATTTCTCCTGATTTTCGAAATTTTTATTTTTGAGAAGGGAACGTGCTGTACAAAAAAAGCAATCATTCATGCTTGCAAATCAGTGCAGTCATATGTCTACATCAACGGATTTTTTTATATTATGTCAACTGTTTATAACCACCCACTTTTCTCACATTACAGCGATGCTCAGGAACAAGAAGCGCTTCTTGCGTTTTCCGATATGCTCGAGCAAAGTCTCGAAAAAATAAATTTTGAGCCAGGCAGTGTTGTGCATGGAACTGTTTCCGCTATTGATCGTGAGCGCGGTCTTGCTGTGATCAAAATTCAACTGAAATCAGAAGGTCTTGTTCCTCTTTCTGAGTTTATTTCTCCTGAAGGCGAAATTGAAATTCAAATTGGACAAACTGTTCCAGTTGTAGTGGAGTCTTTTGAAGATGGTAATGGGGAAACGCGTGTTTCTCGTTCAAAAGCGAAAAAAATTGAAGCATGGGCTGAACTCGCACAAGCTCAAGAAGATAAAATAACAGTTAGAGCTCTGATTGTCGGGAAAGTAAAAGGCGGATTTACAGTTGATATTAAAGGGATTCGCGCATTTTTACCTGGTTCGCTTATTGATATTCGTCCTATGAAAGAGCAAGCGCTTGAAGGATCAGAAATCGATCTGAAAGTTATTAAGCTTGATCAGAAGAGAAATAATGTCGTTGTATCACGCAGAGCTGTTATTGAAAGTGAAAATACAGTAGAAAAAGAAGCCCTTCTCAACAGTCTAGAAGAAGGATCGATCGTTCAAGGAACAGTCAAAAACTTAACACATTATGGTGCTTTTGTTGATCTTGGCGGTATTGATGGTTTATTGCATATTACAGATATCACTTGGAAGCGAGTCAAGCATCCTCAAGATATTTTGACTGTTGGCCAAAACTTGAAAGTACGTGTATTGAAGTTCGATCGCGAAAAAATGCGTGTTTCTTTAGGCCTAAAGCAATTAGATTCTGATCCATGGGTAGGTGTTGCAGAGCGTTATCCTGAAGGTGCGCGTGTTCAAGGTGTGATTACAAATATTGCTGAATACGGTTGTTTTGTAGAGCTTGAAGAGGGAATTGAAGGACTTGTCCATGTTTCTGAAATGGATTGGACAAATCGTAATATTCATCCTTCTAAAGTGGTTGAGTTGAATGAGCAGGTTGAAGTGATGATTCTTGAAATTGATGAAGAGCGTCGCAGAATTTCTTTAGGTCTCAAGCAATGCAAATCTAGCCCATGGCATTCTTTTGCTCAAGAGCATAATAAAGGCGATCGTATTAAAGGACGCATTCGCTCTATTACAGACTTCGGTATTTTTGTTGGATTAGAAGGCAGTATTGATGGACTTGTGCATCTTTCTGATATTTCTTGGCATAAATCTGGTGAAGAAGCAGTAAAAGATTACAAGAAAGGACAAGAAATTGAAACTGTTGTTTTAGCAGTTGATCCTGAAAGAGAGAGAATTTCTCTGGGAATTAAGCAGCTTGAGCAAGATTCTTTTGGTGATTTTGCTAGCCAATACGCTAAAGGGGATATTGTTTCTTGTCGCGTGAAAGAGATAGAGAACAAAGGTGTTCTTGTTGAGATTTCCAATGATGTTTCTGGATATATTAAGACCACTGATTTATCTCGCGATAAAATTTCCGATCCTAAAGAAGTTGTGAGTTTAAATGACGAAATTGAAGCGAAAATTGTGAATATTGATCGTAAAAATCGTCAAATTCAACTTTCAGTAAAAGCGAAAGAATCACAAGAAGAAGCCGCTGTATTGAATAACTATACAGGCAATGATAATTCTATGGGTTCCACTTTAGGTGATTTATTTAAAGATCGTCAAAAGTAAAATAGAAGATTGATTTCCTTTTTGAGAAAGCTATTCTTATAATTATCAGAATAGCTTTCTCGAAAGGATTTTCATGCAATCTTATCAAAAAATCATTTTCGCTTTTTTTATTTCAACCTTTCTTTCCGCAGAAACATGGTCTTTATGGCTCAATCATTTGGAAATCAAATCCAACACTGATTTTTATGGTGATGAGGTGTATTTCTTTGTTCTTGAGAAAGAAAACGATCATCCGCAAGCTTATACAACATTACCTATTTTCCCTTTTTCATATACTCAAGAAAATTTACCTTCATTTGAACCAGCTTTATTATGGCAGGGAAATATTACTTCTGCAGAAAAATCAATTGTCGTTTCTTTGGTCGAGAGAGAAGTATTGCCTTGGATTGCAGATGAAATTTTGGGAAACATGGAAATGACATTAGATCCGCAAGAGAATGGGGTCGCAATTACATGGGAGTCGCTGACAGATTCTTTGTCTTTTGATAAAAAACAAGAATCTCCTTTGTCCCAGGCTGTTTTTGTTGAGTATATGAAAGGGTCTTATATATTTAATCTTGAGTGGAAAAAGGTTCAATAATGCTCAAATTTGTTTTTTATACGGTGATCGCAGCTGCGATCACTCTTTTTTGTATCTTGAATCAGCAACACGTGGCTTTGGATTTTCATATTTTAAAAGTTAAGGCTCCTTTGCATGTGATTTGTATTGCTTTTTTCACACTTGGCGTTGTTTTTAAACATCTTTCCGATGCTTGTATCTGGTTTTTTAAATTTTTCTATTCAAAAAAATCAAACTAAATTTGTATATTATCAGATGTGATTTATTGTGGTGATTCAGATAGGCAACATGCAGTTTTTATGGAGCAAGATCCAATAATATCATAGATGGTAGTGAGCAATTATCACCTGATGGTCACTTTTTTATTTTTGCATTTCTGATAGCGGATATGTGACTATGGGTTCGCATACTTGAAATTAAGCGGAGCATCATATTTTTCTGAGTGCTTGTCTTTGAGGACAGGAGGCATCAAGTTAAACCTTAACTATACTTATGCTTATATTTTATTTTTCCAAAAGCTCTTATTTCTTATGCAGCTTATTATTCATAGTCTCGATGATCTCGATCATATTTTACAAAAGCAGCAAGATTTTCAAGCACTGACTTTTCATGGAAATCTTTTAGCTCAGGATGATCGTCGCTTAGTGGATTTGCTCGGTCAATGTTCTTGTTTAAATACATTAGTGCTTACACATCATAATCTTCAACGTTTGATAGATGCTGATTTTTTATCGATTCTTGGGAATATGACTATGCTTGAGCATCTGAATATTTCTAAAAATTTATTGACTTATGATGCGATAAGAAATCTTTTTGTGTTTTTTTCTAAACGGGATAAATCTCTGCAGTCTTTATCTTTAAATCAACCTTTTTTTACAGAAACTTATATAGATCCTTTATTTCAAATGACAGGGAGGATGTTTTGCAAAAATCTCTCCATTGCGCAGTATCCTTTGGACTTGAAGGTGGATTATTCTTTAGAGCTTGATCGTATTCATATTGGTTCTCAGTTTTTTAGAGGTCAAGATTTGGATTGGCGGGTTGATGAGTTTTCAAAACATTTTATTATTCAGCATTTACAATGCAGTGGTTCGGATTTTTCTCATGGGCATCGTGCATATTCGTCACCATTATGGAGCGAATTAAAAAGTCTGATTGCGCGAATGATACAGATGCCTATGGTGATGGCATCACAATGGCTGCGTGCTTTGAGCGATGCGCCACTTTTATCATTATGTTTATCGAATAATTATTGGGTCTCTGTACCGGGCGTTTTAGAGCATTTCCAAATTAAAGATTTTATTTCCCTTGATCTCTCATTTTGCAGATTAGATTGGGAATCTTTTGAGCCGTTTTTAAAAAAACAGCCGCCTTATTTTGTTGAGTTATCATTACAAGGTAATCAATCTTTAAATAAGAATTTTCAATTTCTTTTAAAATATTTAAGCGAACATCCTTTTTTGTGCTCTTTAAGTTTGTCCGATATTCCTATATCTGGAAATGATGTGGATGATTTAATTGATTTTCTAGAGATGAAGAGTACAATCATGCATCTTGAGTTAAGAGGTTCTGGAATTTCTTTAGAGAGTGCGCATAAATTATTTGAATATTTTGTGCAAAATCCTTTTTTAGTAAATTTAGACATTGAGGATAATGCTTTACCTGCTTATTTTTTGATTTCTCTTTGGGAAAACAAAAAAAAGAAAATAGAAATTTTTAGTGAGTATTGTGAACAATATAGTCAATATGGGTGGATTTCTGTGCAGGAGGATTCTGCGAAACAAAAAATACTACACTCACTTTTATTTTCTTTTGATATAGAGATCGAGAAAATCTATCCTTTTTCTTTGCGATATCGTTATTTGTCAGATCTGAATGCGCAGCAAGCTGATTACCCTTATGATAAAATCATTCGGTATTTGCAGCATCTGGACGATCGTATGGCTTTGGTTCGCAAGCACAAGTTTGGATATCAAACTTTTATTAAAAATGAATTTGCAATATAGACAATTTTAAAAAATAACAAAAGATTTGCTGAATCTTTGATGGTTTAAAAATTCAAATACATGAGATTTTTTGATCTCTTGAGCTTCGTTCCGTCAACATGTGGCTGGATGACGATGAAAAAAAAGTGAGCATTCGCGCTCAAATTCCGACACGATAATATCAAATGGCGTTCGATATTTCCAAGATTTTAATTTGCGCTGATGATTATACTAAAGAACAAATGTCATTATGGGATCTTTCAATTCATCAATATTTTTATAAAAATAAGCTTTTTTGTTGTGTATTTCTTAAGGGGAATGAGGATTCTTTAGCCCCTTATAAAATAAATTGCACAAAAATGAGGCACTCGATAGATATTTGGCATAACTCATGTTTAAAATTATTCAATTTATCAGTATAGTACATGAATATTTTTACTTGTTTTAGTTGTATATGTCTGGTTTTAATTATCTTCCTAAATGTTTTTGTTCTCAACGAATGATGCAACTCTTAGGCAGCGAAAATTTGAAAAAACTCGCTGAAATCTTGTCTTGTGACACGAGTCGCAAAGCATATGATGTCTCTGCAAAGTTTCGCGTTCAAGTAGGTACAGAATCTTATTTACTTTGCTCTGTACGATTTGGTGCAAATAGAAAAAAATCTCGGGTGATTTTCTTTATTGCAAAAAATCCTCATACGAAAATACCAGAAATTGTTCTCTTAGATTATTTAGAAAATCATAAATATGATACTTGCCCTTTTATGGATAGATCGTATTTGAATGCGTATATTAAAAATGTTTTTAAAACTTCTATCATCTCTGAGGTAGAATCTGAGTCTTTGAATGAATTTGAACAGATATCTTTGAACCCTTCTGAAGAAAAATATTATGCGCAACCTGTATTTCTTCAAAAGAATGATTCTTTTTTGCATGCTGATTCTTATCAAAAAAATTTGCTCGATCTTTATCAAGAGAAATATTCTCATCTCTTTGTGATTGCAGGTCTACCTGGAACTGGAAAGACAAGCGTGATTCAATTTTTAATAGAAAACGCAAAAAAAGATTCTTACAAGTCTATTCACTATGTTGTGCCTGCTCAAAGTTCTATGTTACGCACTCAAATCTCAGAACATTTTGAAAGAAATAGCACAGGAATGTATTCAGCAGAATCAGGGCAAAATATTTTGATTCTTTCCATAGATGAGAAAGTGCCAGAAGAGTATGCTTCTGTCTCTATCGAAAAATCTCTTCAAGAGTGTGAAGCATTTTTTAAAACCCAAAATAAATATCATCCTAAAAAATACATAGCGCTTAGGACATATTATGATGAAAATGGATTTTCCGAGATAGGTCGGTTGCTTACTGAGCTGCGATTATTTGGCAACGATATAGAGCAATATCATTCTCACATAGGAAAAAGAGATTTTTCCGATCAATTTTGGAATGAATTTCATGCTTTTTACATGCAGGTGCAAGAAAAATTACCCGCCTTAGAGATTAAGTCTTTTGAACAGACTGACTCCAATCTTTTTTGTATCGATGAGGCACACCATATTTCTTTGTTTTCTATAGCGTATTTGATTTTGCAGATGAATGATTTTGATAAAATGGTTTTGATTTATGATAAAAAGCAAGATTTGATTTGGAAAAAATCATCGAGCTTGGAGTTTTTGAAGAAATGGTATTTGTATATCAGACCTCATCTTATTCTATCGATGCATACATTGCAGAAACATTATCGCTGCCCTCTAAATGTTAGAAAGTATGCCGCTGATGTGACGGCACTGATCGATCAGTTTTTTCAATCTCGCACACAAAAAACTGCAGATTTGAGTATGATGGCAAATTTATCGGAAGAAACATTTTCATCACATTCTCGTTCTATTTTATATACGGACTCCATCAACCATCCAGATTTTGATCAATTTTGTCAGCAGATCCCAGAAAATAGTCCGGATTTTATTATTATAGCCCAAGATCCAGAGCAGGTTCGTAGTATTTTTTTGCAAAAATTCGATAAAAGTTTTATTGTGCTTTCACCATCTGAAGTATGTGGTATTGAAACGAAGGTCATTTGTACATTTGATATGATTCCATGGAAGGAGTTGATTAACAATAGAGCGCTCTTTGAAGCATCACCATCTAAGAGAGAAAGAGACTTGAGTCGCGAGCAGCAGTTTCTGCATAATAGGATGACGGCTTTTTATCTTGCAATTACGCGGCCTACTGAAAAGCTTTTGATTGTTGATCAATGCCAGTCTAAAAAACATCACTCATCTCAAGAGTTTGTAAAAAACTATATGGATATTTTGATCCCTAAAGTCACCGTGGATGCAAAGAAAGAAAGTCCTTTAAATTTGATAGATGGATCGGCAGATAATCTTAAAATAATTCAGCAGTCACTGCCTACCGCAGAAGCTCGAGACAGATTTGAAAAAATCTATCTTAATCATTTAACTCCATTTCAAGATCATGGCTCAGAGCAGCAGAGCATGCAAGCTGAACAGGAGATTTCAGAATCTGAGAAGATTGAAAATGTCATCGCTTGCATGATTGAAAAAAAAGATTTTTCACAAGTAGAATCACTCCGTCCTTTGAAAAATATTGTGAAGAAAATTTTATGTCTGCACAGTTCTCTGCAAAAGGAGATTCTCAAACTCTTAGCTTCGCAAGAGCAGCAAGCAGTCATATTTTCTCAAAATAAACGAGACAATAAAAAACAGCGAGTGATCTCAAAAGATTTCTTAGATCTTCTCTTAGAGCAGCCGCTGTTCAAAGACGCGCTCAAGATTGATTTTCTGAGTTCAGACAATAATCTGATTAAAAAAAATGGCATAGTGATTCAGGCTCCTTTTTTTATTGCCATGCTTTATATGGCGATGGATTGTAAGTACTATGCATTCCTTCTTCAAAAAATACTGGTATGTATTTACCAGCCAGAAAATGGATCTCTTCAAAAATCTAATAAACGTAAAAACTGGTACAAGCTACAAACACAACATGGTGAGACTTTGCAAAACATGCTGGGTTTGTGTTCTGAGCAGTGTTCGAAGGATTTTGCAGAGACATTTCTTTTAGAACCCAAGTTCATAAAGCTTATATCTGATAATAAAAAAGGGCTTCAAGACCATGCGTCAATAATCATAGACACGATGCTAAAAGGTTTTATGAATCCTGAGAGTCAAGATAGTAGGCAGTGTATTGCAAAACTTTTTGAGATTTTGCAGTATGTCCCTTTGCACTCTGACATCTTATATTCAATTTTAACCTCTCAATATTTTTGGAGTGCAGTCAAGCAAGATGAACTGGATATCATCTATATGATGCATCAGTCTCTTTTGACTGAGGAGCTGAGGTTCAATGATGAAAAGATTGTCATTTTGGCTCTGGGTTTGGCTCCATCTCTGATACACAGCAAGTTTTTCAGCAGATATTTACAAGATTCAAAAGAGATTCCTGTCTTATCTACAGAGGAATATAAAACATTAATAGCAAATCTTCATATGTATAAGGTAGATATGAATATCCTACATATGCTGTGTGCGATCTATATCAGAGATAGAGATCTCGATTATCGTATGAGTTTTAGTGATATTGAAAAAAGTCTACAGCCTATTTTTGATCAGAATTCTCTCGATATGAGAGCTCTTGCGTATATCAGAGTCTTTACTACGCGCAAGCTTGGGAGCGTGTGCAAAGAAATTTTATCTATCTTGGTAAAAAATCAAAAATTTGAACTGATTTCTCCTTTTTTACTAGAAATGATGCAGACAAATACATATCCAACAGATGGATTATATGAATTTTGTCCGTACTTATCTCCTATCAACGCAGAAATGATGCAGGGTAATCGCTTTGATTACGTTGCTGTGTGCCAAGGTGTTATTCACTTAGTTTGTAATGATATTGCGAACATTACAAACTATGAAAAATTTTTCTTCTGGTTTCAATATTTATCTGAGGAAGAGCTAAAAATAGTTTTGGTGGAACAGAATGGTTTTCAGGCGATCGTCGATTGCTTAGAAAAAGTTTCACAGAGCGAGTACAAAAAAAATAGTCTTCGTATGTTGATTCGCTTACTCATTCCTTTGATGAATAATCCTTTGATTGAACACATAGAATGCGATGAACAGAGATACAAAGATTCATTTGAGTATACAAAACATGAGTGGATTAGTGATTTGATTTTGGCGGACAGAGGAGCGATTGCAGAGCAATCAGAACAAAAGATAATAGATACACTGAATGCACCACGCACAGAAAATTTTGATATTGATGCTTTTTTTAGAGACATAAGAACTCAGAATAAAGAAGAAAATTATATGAAAATGATACGTATTTGCTATCAGACAGCAAACGCGCTTCCCCAACAAAAAACTTTTTTGCATGATTTAGCACACCAAATCACGCTGAGAATCAATAGAGAAAAATGGATTCCTGAAAAAACATCTGATTTCTTGGAGGTCATCAATAGATTGGTTTTATTGAATCTTGTGGATGATAATGCATATGAGTATCACCAATACATAATGAGCCATGTTCTTGAAGAGTATCAAGAAGACCAGAAAAAGGAATTTTATAAACAATCTTATATGTATTCTCACAAACGCGATCATTGTGCAAGAGGTGATGTGCAATTCAAAAAAGAGACGTTTATTCAGTGGTATATTGGTTTGCTAAAAAAAATGTCGCAAGAAAAATATCAACATCACTTGAGTGTCTTTATCGAGACAATGAAGCAAGTCATGGAAGATAGTGATCGCATCTTATTGTATATGAGATATTTTGCTGAACAATCTGCATTGTATAATCAGTTTGGCTACGATGATGGATGTGAAAGGGTTTTTAAACATATTTGTGCTGAACCGGTAGAGAAGCACATGCTTTTTGTTAATAAAAATGATATAACACTCTCTTCTACTGTATTCGATTCATTAGGCCTTATCTTTTTTCTGGAATCACTCAAGCTCATAGATGCTGTGCAGGATATCAGTTTTTGGAATCATTTTTGGCAGCGTGTGTTCGCAGATCGTGAGATGAGCGCTCAGCTCCAAGGACTTCATCAACAACGAAGCATATATGTTTTATTTTATCAAATGCAGCATATCAGAACCCCAAGTCTTTTTTGGTGGACCTGGGCACAGACTGGCACAAAAGTGAGGGAAGAAATTTTTGATGTTTTTTATCATATTGAATCTTTACCAGATAAAGTGATCACACCATTCACGTGTGCGATCTTGATGGGTGAAAATGCCAATCTCCCAGTAGACCCGATCCAACAGGGTTACGTGAAAATGTTGCATGATTGGAAAGTGTTAAATGAGACGAAAGACAATCAAAGAGTCTACAGATATTTTCTAAATTTATGGGTGCAATTTGAATTGCGCACAAAAGCGACCAATAACTCTCGTGTTAGAAAGAATATTTTGAATTACGTTAAGCGTTTTCAAGGTACTTTTAGCTTTTCTGAGACAGAGAATAAATTACTGCAATCTCTTATTCTCAATTCCTGTAAAATGCTGTTTAATAATGAAAAACCCTGCGATAGCGTTTTTGAGAGTTTTAGACATATGTTGGATGTTTTTAAACAGAATATTACACCTATCGTTTTGGATGAGCCTGGACTCAGAGAGGCTGTTTATACATGCGTGAAAGATAGAGGGAATCAAAAAAAATTTCTCGATATTATTAGGAGATTTTGTAGAGACCAGCATATTTTTGAAAAGTACCCGGGTACATGGGAGCGTTATTTTTTATATGCATTCGATTGTCTTGATAAAGAAGGTTGCGATAAAGAATGGTTTGATCAAAATGCTTTACAAATACCAGAACAAACTTTAATAACGCCTGGTCTTTTGGAATTAGAGGATTTATTAAAAGACGTTGAAGTAAAAAACACAGAGACTCATTTACTTAGCAAGCAAAAAAGATTTGATTTATGGATTAAAGATCAGGCGATATTTTTTGTGTTTCAGTATTATATACATCGACATACAACTGATTCTCTAGAGCATCTGCAGAATGCTTGGATCAAGCTGAAAACGAATTTTGAACAGATAGGTGCTGCAGGGTATCCCTTAGAGCTTATGGTAGCGCATTATGTGAGCCTATTGGCCACTGAGAAGCCAAAGAATCCAATGCAAAAAGCATTGCAAGGGTGCATTCTCACTGTATTTAAGTTTTCGATGAGCAAAGGTTTATTGAGAACCAATCTTTCAATAGCTTTTGAGGAAAAACATTCATTAACAAATGTTTTTATGCTCATGATGCAGTTCAATGCAAGCAAACATGATCCCTATAACAAGTTATTAAAAGACGCTGTGAATATTCTTTCTAGTATGAACATTCAATATTTTCGTGAACCAAGAAGCCAGTTCGAAAATCGCAATTTATTGGTATTTATGGAGAATTGGATTATGGGGCAAGAAAAGAATGATGTTCATGGTAAGCTGATGGGATCATTATTAGAGGAAGTGCAGCGGTGTCAAACGAGATCATTAGACAAAATTTTCAATAATGTGCCGAAAGTAGGAGACACGGATTATATGAGTGAAATAATAAATTATTTCTATGGTACAGAAACAAATGGATTTTCTGAAGATATAAAAAAGGCGAAAATGCTATTTAATCCATTGGGTAATGTTCAAAAAAAATCGTCTCAGCCAGTGATAGACCAAAATAACAATGTGGAAACAAATGAATTTTGTGAAGATATGCAAAGGACGCAAATGATATTCAATCAATTGGGTAATGTTCAAAAAAAACCGTCTCAGCCAGTGATGGACCAAAATAACAATGTGGAAACAAATGAATTTTGTGAAGATATGCAAAGAACGCAAATGCTATTTAATCCATTGGGTAATGTTCAAAAAAAATCGTCTCAGCCAGTGATAGACCAAAATAATAATGCGGCGAACACATGTTCCATCTGTTAGGACTTGCAATAATATGATTTTTATTTATGTGATCTTGAGAAATATTTTTATGTATGAAGAAGATAGACTTGTTTTTACGAGTTGTAATATGAAGATGCTTCGGATATGAAAAATATTTTCTTTTTGATACATGACCATATGAGCAACTATAGGCGATCCAGAATATGGATCGCTAGTAGAGGTGAGATTTTGCAATTTTTGTAAATACATAGAGTCGTCATGATTCAGCTTATGAGACACGATTATTGATGAATCATGCACTATGAGTTCTGATAGCGTGCACAGGGTCAAAATGAATTTACTATTTCATTTGATTATAAAATCAAAAATGAGTTTATGATTCGCTATGTAAAAAATGATTTTTATTATAATTTTAGATAAGAGTTGCGCTAATTGTGCTTTTTCCTAAAATAACTGAAAGCCTTCATCACGCATGCAATTTTTATGTGCCGCAACCTTCGGATCTTGTGTATTTTTGTGACATGTTTGTTTTTTTCAGGTTGTTGGAGGAAAAATTCATCTTATACAGGCTATATTCAGCCACAATATCATTATGCTTCTTCGCCAAGTGGAGGCATATTGTCAGAAATTTTTGTTTCCGATGGGCAAATTGTTCTAAATGGTGACTCTCTTTTCGCACTTGATTCTGTTTTTTTTAGTCTGAATGTCGATCAGGCACGTGCAGAATTAGAAAAAAACACAGAAATTTTAAATTATGCTCAAAAAGAATATGAGCGTTCTTGTGATCTGTGGGAAAAATCTGTCTTGAGTGACGAGATTTGGGAAAAAAGTAAAAGAGATTATTTCGTGGCAAAGAAAAATACAGAGCTATCAGAAATAGCTTTGTTGCATAGTTTGCAAAAATTCAAAGAAAGCCAGCCGCGATCTCCTGTACAGGGTATTGTGCAAAAGCATTATTATACGCCAGGTGATTATGTCCCTCCAGGGGCACCTGTGTTATCTGTTCATATTCCTGAACAAACAAAGATCGTTTTTTATGTACCTGTAGAACAAATGCCCCAATTCTCAATAGGGCAAGAAGTTGGTTTTCGGTATGCAAAAAAAACGGAAATTTTTAAAGCGAAGATTTCATTTTTATCGGCCGCTCCAGAATATACTCCGCCAGTGATCTATAGCCAAAGCTTTGAGCATTCTCTTTCCTATTTGGTTGAGGCTATCTTAGATAGTCATCAATCTCATGCAGTTTTAGGTATGCCTGTCGAGGTTTTTCTGTATGACAAGTCCTGATCCAGTTATCTGTGTTAAAAATATCTCTAAATCCTTCAATCATAAAAAAGTTGTTAAAAATTTATCTTTGGATCTTTATTCTGGCAGAATTGTCGGTTTCTTAGGGCCAAATGGTAGCGGCAAAACAACAACAATTCGTATGCTCTGTGGTTTGATTAAACCAGATGATGGACAAGGATACTGTTTGGGATATAATATTTTTGAAAATCCTGATCCTATACGAGAGAAAATAGGGTACATGACTCAAAAATTTTCTTACTGGGAAGATCTCACAGTCAAGGAGAATTTAGAATTCGTTGCTTCAGTTTATCGCATAAAAAAATCAAAAGATTTGGTGGACAAAACATTAGAATCCATAGGACTGCAACATCGATCGAATCAATTAGTAGGAAGTCTTTCTGGTGGATGGAAGCAGAGGCTCGCTTTGGCAGCATGTACTTTGCATCAGCCTCAGATTTTGCTGCTCGATGAGCCCACAGCGGGTGTCGATCCTAAGGCAAGAAGAGAATTTTGGGATCATATACATCAGTTTGCTGATCAGGGGTTAACGATTTTGGTGAGTACTCATTATATGGATGAGGCAGAACGTTGTCATGATATTGTCTATATCGCTTATGGCGATTTAATCACACAGGGAACGCCAGCTAAGATTGTCAAACAGAGTCGATTGCACACTTTAAAAGTAGAGGGTCATCGCTTAGGTATTTTGCAAAAATTTTTAGAAACCTATCCGGATTTAATCATAGCTCCTTTTGGCTCTTCTTTGCATATTACTTCTCATATGCTGATTGATTTAGAGAAATATTGTCCTGAGCATGTACGATCAGGGGTGACTGCTTGTTATGAAATTGATCCCTCTATGGAAGACGTTTTTATTTATTATTTGAACGAAAGGAAAACACAATAAATGCAAGGTTTCTCTGTTCTTTTGTGTGCGATTCGAGCTCTTTTTCAAAAAGAACTTGTTCAATTAAAAAGAGATAAAACAACTTTAAGAATGATTGTGGGGATTCCTATTATTCAATTATTAATCTTTGGTTTTGCCATCAATTCAGACCCGAGATTTTTACCAACAGCTCTTGTTGTCAGTGATCGCAGCCCATTGTCAATAGCAGTTCTAGAAGGTTTGAAAAATACAGAATATTACCAATTTACTCACGTAGTAAATTCTATAGAACAAGCGCAGTATATGCTGCAATCGGGAGTAGTCAATTTCGTGGTGCATATTCCTGCAGATTTCACACAAAATCTTATGACTTTTAAAAAGACACAAATTCTTGTTCAAGCCGATGCATCAGATCCAGTTGCGATTTCTGGAGCATATGGTTCTTTGGAGCGCTGTATTACTTCTATTTTAAAATCGCGTTTCCCGCAATTTTTCTCTCAACAAGGCTCTCTCTCTCATCTCGAAATTTTTATGCATAAACTTTATAATCCCGAAGGCCTCAATCGGTATAATATTGTACCAGGTCTTATTGGGACAGTTTTGACCATGACAGGCGTCATGATGACTGCTATTTCTTTAACACGAGAGCGTGAACGCGGGACATTAGAGACTTTGCTATCAATGCCTCTGAGCCCTTTGTCTGTGATGATTGGCAAAATGAGTCCCTATATTGTTTTGAGTTACATTCAGGCAATGATTATTTTAATTTTGGCGTATCTTGTGTTTTCTGTTCCAATCACAGGATCTTGTTCAGCATTGTTTTTTGCTATTTTACTTTTTATTTTTTGTAATTTATCTCTAGGTTTTTTAATTTCTACCTTGGCGCAAAATCAAATGCAAGCTATGCAGATGTCGATGTTTATTATTCTACCATCTTTGCTCCTTTCAGGATTCATGTTTCCTTTTCGGGGTATGCCATTATGGGCTCAAAAGTTAGGATTAATCTTTCCTAATACCTATTTTATCTCTCTTGTGAGAGCTGTAATGCTTAAAGGAGCAGGTTGGCAAGCGAACAGTGCAAATCTTTTTTCTTTAATAGTGTTTTGTTTGCTTATGACTCTGTTCACTCTTATGAAATATCAAAGAACTTTAGAGTGAGGGGGTTATCATTTAGAATTTTAGTGTTATGATTGGAAAAAATTTTGAAAATTTCATGTATAAATTTGCTGATAAGAGATTGCCTGTGCAGCTTTTTGACACGTTCGGTGTGCATGCTTTTGAAGACTTTGATGATCTTATAAACAAAAAGTATATGGTTTGGAATCAAAAATATGAAGATCAAGATCATCTGACTTTAGATATTTTATTCTCGTATAAAAAAGATATAGCAGAACTGGATCAGCTATATCAAACAATCAAAGTTTGTGAACATTCTGAAAAAAATGAAAATTTATATCAAAATGCTCTCTGTGTTATTAATCATCTGAAAATCAAAATCGAAACACTGAATGTAAAATATAGATGTGGTGATTTTTTAGCAGCATCTGAAGGAGCAGGGATACAGTTGTCTGTTTTGGAACAATTCATCAATTGGAAAGTGTTTAATGATCGTCAAATCTTAATAACGTATGATAGTTTGATACATATAGTTCGTTTTGCACACGAGAGTCATTATGCAGAAATTCATACCTTACTAGAAAACTTAGGAAAGACTTTTTGTGACTATAGAATTTCAGAAATCCCGTCACTTGAAACATATTCTATTCATGATTTAATGGAAAAAGAGCCGTATTTGCTTTTTATTTTAGTTTGTCAGTTTTTTAAAAAAAACATCAATCAGCGCTACTTGGAATATATAGAAATTTATAAAGAAAGAACTTTCCTGCTCCATGTAAAAAAAAATCACGTGGAATTTTTTAATAATATGCTGATTCATTTACAAGAGTTTTTACTGGCATTTCGTAACAATATAGCAATTAAAATAGAAGGACATTTTCATTTATATATAAAGCGCTATAATTTGCAATTTCTAGAAAACGAAAAAAATCTTTGTTTGCAAGATAATATAACAATGACATGTTTTTTTAAAAAAATATGTGATCAGAAATATATGCAAAATCCAAAAAATCTCGCCATCTTAAAAGATTTTCTTCATGATACACAATGCTTTATAGAAGAAATACAAGTGTATGATAGGATCGCAGAAGTTGTTTCTCACAGGCAAATGAAGAAACTTTTTCAATATGCGCAACAGAAATATTTGGATTTTACTATTACAATCTCTCAATTAAAGCAAAGAGAACTAGAAAAGCTTAATAGTCTTAGTGACACAGCAACTGATATACAAATTGCAGATTGTTTGATTTGTGTGAATCAGAAATCCTTTCTCTTCTTTAGAACAAAAATTCAATATCTTGTATTGCACCTGCATCCAAACAATCAAGAATTCAAAAATTTAGCAAGGCGTTATGAGAAAATATATGCCGTATATTTAAAATATCGAAAACATATCAACAGTGTTCTTTTTTTAGAGATGTATGACTTAGATCAATGTGCTTCTTGGTATTTCTTGTTACAAAAAATCAAATCCGATCTTCAGAAAAAACTGGAAATTCTTGTGACAGGTTTCTACTATTTAGATTGGGTTTTTAAAATACTATCTGCAATTCGACTGTATCAAAAATGCCTATCTTGGTTTTCGGTAGATACTATAAAAGATTTATTTTTTGATTTATCTCAAGACGACAAGCAAAAGATATATCAGATTCTGTACTTACAGAGCATTAGGTTAAATTCAAGCAGATCCAATAATCATCTTTTGAAAGAGAGTTTGAATCTTTTATCATGGCGCAAAGAGAAAAAGGGGGTTTTTTGTTCAATAGGACAAATGAAGAAGCCTGAAAAATTTGATCACTATATTATGAAAAATGCAATTGAGGACAAGGTTTATGTCGTTCTTGAGTGTTTTTCATGTCAAGTAGATTGGATTCTTCCTTTTATCAAGGAAGAAAAATTTTGTAATGATTATAAGATAGCATTATTGCGATATTTCTCTGATTTGTATGCCTTTGCGCTTCAATCGATTGATAATAAAGCTGCGCAGATTCGTGTAGAAAAATGTCTCAGTGTTTGTGCTCAGGCTATCAAACAAGAGTCTTTGCGTTTTTTATTACTTCCTCAGCTGCAAAGAGTTCATGGTTCTTTGATTTGTTTCTATATTAACGAACCATCAGTTTTGAAATATTCTTTTCCATCAATCATCTTAATCTGCTTAATGCTGCAATTTTTAAAAAAGGATACAATACAAAGAGTAGATATGCTGCAATTAAAAAAATATTTGTCACATCACAAAGAAGACATAAAAAAAATATTTTTCCAGCATCACATGCAATCGCCTTTATCTTTAGAAAAAATGGAAAATTTAATATATAACCGCAGATCAGATCGGTATGAGTTAAAATCGTTTTCTGTGTCTTGTTTGTTTTTTTCTCAGGAACAATACAAGCCAGCTATAATCTATAGCTCTTTAGTGATAGCTCTAGTGAATTGTCAGTTTGAATTTTTTATTTTAGATACCCATGTTAATTCTTCTTTTCTAGAGCAATATAACAAATTGATGTTGATCATTAAAAATTTTTGGTCCGAATATTTTGTGACCTTGAAAGTGACAGGGATTGCTGATTTTTATCCAGATCAAGAGTTAGTAGATCCAGAATTGATTGCTATTGAAGAAGAAAAAAACTTTCTAGATGTGTTTATCAATGAAATACATGCGACTTCTTCTATTCCAGATAAAATGTTACCGATTCTTTTTAGAGATATGATTACGCATTATGCAAAATTCAGAGATCATGCAACAAATACGCTTTCAGATCTGCCTATGCTTTTCAGTCAAGCTGGACTATTAAATCATAGTAGGGTTTTTGATTTCAGCACAGAGCAGGACGTATCGCTTTTGAGACTAGGATCAAATTTTCGATTGGTATGAAAATTTTGGTGTGTATGTGTGTTCAGAAAGACACAAAGCTATCCGTATTAGTTTGAAGGCCGTTCTTGCTTTTGAGTATTTGGGATCTGCAGCATGCTGATTATTCCTGTTGCTGTTCTTAGGCGCTGTGCGTTTGTTATGGTAGGGGGAATATATTTTTGCATCGCTTGCATTTTAAAGATAAATGACAAAAGATGAGATGTTGTTTTCGTATTCGGTTCAAAAATTTCTATCAGACTTCTCACATCGTCTCCGCTTTTATTATGTCGAATCTTAAGAAGAAGAAGAAGGATTTTTGAAAAACTATGTCCATTTTTCAAAATGGCATCTAATTCTGTTTCAAATCGCCTTTGAAGCTTGGGTTTGTTGTCTTCATTCACAATGCAGCCGCCATTTTGAGTAGTTATATAGTCTTTTAAAGCGTTGGACCAATACAATTTACTCGGATTTAGCTTGCAGTTTGTGCTCTGCTGAATCAATTTAGGGCGTATTGATTGTAAAAATTCTTCAAGTATTACAAATTGATTCTGATCTTTCATCAGGTTTTCCACGTATTCTACACATTGTTTGCGATCAAAAGGTAATTTAGGATTTTTTTGAAGCTCGTTTAAAAAACCCTCTAATAGATTCATATATTTTTTATCAAGCCCTAACAATTTACAGATTATGGGAAGAAGTTTAGATTTATATTGTAAAATAAATGCAATAAGATTTTTTATGGCGTTTGCATTATTCTGTACAAAACATTCATAAAATTTACCTTTATCCGAACGAGAAGCCATATATGATGTTATGAGCGTGGTCATGGAAGATGCTAGCATGCTTATAGGATATGTCTCTTGTAAATCTTTTCCGATAATGAATTCTGCAGCTACTGAAATAAATTGGATCAAAAGTGCAATTGCATTTGTATTTTCTTTTAATCCATAAAATTTAGATAGAAGATTTTTTAAATCAGCACTTGCCCACTTGTTCGCAATACAGTTTTTCATCTCATCACTAAATAAAAAATCGGCCGCACTCTGGTCAGATAGGACGATATTTAATTTTTTCAGCATAATAAAAAAACTGTTCTTTGATGAGAGACTTTCCAATAAGTCATTCAATTTTTTTTCATTATGAAGTTTTTTTAACAAGTTAAAAATATTTAAATTGTTAGTATGCGGTGGGTCATTCTTGATGATACCCTGACATATCGTATCAAAAAGAGCACTATATTCAGGCACAGCCAGCACAGTTGATATCTGATTCAGCATCAAAGTATGAGATGGAAAGATCTTCAGCATAATTGGTAGGTAGGCTTCAACATCGTTATTGAATCTTTGAGCTACCTGGGCTAAGAATATACGCCTAGCATTTGTTTTTTGAACTGTTTTATCCGTCATAGACTTTTGAAAGTCACCTAGAGGCTCTTCTATAAGCTCTTGCAGTGGAGCATGTAAAGTAAACAGACTATCTGTGAGAATTCTCTTTAGGGAGTCAGACGGAATATTTTGCAAAAGACTTTCAAGTGCCTCTTGAATCGATGCAAATTTCTGCGGTTCTTCAAAGACATGTGTTAAAAAAGATGTTATTTGAGTATTAAGCCTTTTCTTCACTCCTGCTGTAGATAAAGCAGGATCATCTTGTGTGATAAGGTGAGTGATAAATGCAGAGAAAAATTCTTGAATTTCAGGCTTTTCGCGCATTTGTGTTTTAGCAGAATTGAAATCATTATTTAGAATGTGTATTAAAAGCGCGCTAATATTATTGTACTTATCTAAGTCGCTGCAATAATCAAGAAACAGTTTTTTGATTTCAGGAGAGGCTGTGATTTTCGCAATCCATTTAAATGCAATTTCTTTTTTATTCACTCCGTTGCTGTCTTTCACTTTGCGATTGGAAAGTATATGAAAAAGTGTTTTTACGGTTTCAGGCGAAAATAATGTTAAAATCACACAAGCAGTGAGATACCCAAGAGCTATCGCTCGTTCAAGAATAGACGTATCTTTAGCGTGAAAAAGAATCAGCCCTTTGAGTCCAAATCGAATTTTTAACGGATCATTTTGTATGAGGGCTCTGAGCTGCTCATAAAGTCCTGTGTCGATTGTATGAGCAGGATTAAAATTTGCTTGTTCCTCAGTCGAATTGGTATTTTTTTCCGCTGGGTTCATAACAATGGTCCCTAAAATAAGAAAGGCTAAAAATCATATAGGATCAGATCGTGTAAAAATTTTTCATTTCAAAAAAAATTAATCGTAGGAAAGATAAGATCGTTTTTCCAGCAACCTCCAAGCAATCACAGAACTGCATATTGCCGTTATAAAAATGATGTAGAAGCAGATATATGGAGAGACATCACTTTGACCTAATAGGCTAAATCTTAAAGCGCTCACACAATAGAATAAAGGATTCATTTTCACTACTCCGTTCCAAAAAGGAGACAAAATTTTGATAGAATAAAAAACTCCACTGAGGTACATGAGTGGATTTAAAAAAAATGTAGGAATAAAATTAATATCATCAAATTTTTTAGCACAAATCCCATTGATTAGCCCTAAGCAAGACATCGTGTAACTCAGCATAACGCTGAAACATATAAATAAAACAGGGTTATGAATAGTCTTTAACGATACACAGACATAACATAAAATGAAAACAGTGAGGCCGTTGAGCATGCCCCGTACAACCCCTCCAGAAATAAACCCCATCATAATTTCTAAAGAGCTCATGGGTGAGATTAAAATTTCTTCAATGTTTCTTTGAAATTTAGCCATAAAAAATGAACTGACTACGTTAGCAAATGAATTGCTGACAATGGACATCATTATTAATCCTGGAATAATGTATATTGCATATGGTTGCTTATCCATTCCATCTACTAAGCGGCCAAATGTGAGTAAGTATAAGATCATCATTAAAGGCGATGGGATGAGTGTTTGCATCCAGATTCTAAAAATTCTTAGACATTCTTTTTTAGCCAGTGTCAAAAAGCCAATACCAAATATCATGATACACCTTTTTTTATAAAATAATCTTCAAGTTTTTTTGTGATAGTTTCTAATTTTGATACAGATACTGGTGACTGCGCTAAGAGAGATAAAATTTTATTTACAGAGAGCGCATTTTTTTCAAGATGAATTTCGTAGCACTGTTCATCTCTCCGAAATTGAACATCTACTTTGTGTTTTTGAAAAAATTCAATCACATTAAAATCATGATTCTCATAAGTGAATCTCATGGATAATAGGGCACTTTTTTGTAAAAGCTGGTCCATTTTTTCACAAAAAATGACTTGTCCTTTGGATAAAAAAGCAGCGCGATCACATAGCTTTTCAGCTTCATCGAGATAGTGCGTCGTGAGAATAATAGTTCTACCCTCTTCATGTAGACTTTTTAAAAAATCCCATGTTTGATATCTTAAATCAATATCAATACCTGTTGTAGGTTCATCAAGAAGCAAAATTTTAGGGTTATGGACTAATGCGCGCGCTATCATTAAGCGGCGTTTCATGCCTCCAGAAAGTGTGTTTGCTGGCTCTTTTCTTTTTGACCATAAATGAAGTTTTTTTAAATAGTATTCAATATTTTTATGTGCCTGAGCAGTGGCAATACCATAAAAACCAGATTGATAATATAAAATATTTTCCACCGATTCAAAAATACTAAAATTAAACTCTTGTGGCACAAGCCCGATACACGATCGGACATCAAGATGATTTTTTTTCAAATTATAGGGACCGATATGGATTTCTCCAGAAAAATGACGCGCTAGACCACATAAAATATGTATTAAAGACGATTTTCCTGCACCGTTTGGTCCCAAAAGAGCAAAAAATGAATTCTGCGGAATGTCTAAATCGATATTATTCAGTGCCAGAGCATCGGAATTATACGATTTGGATACTTTTTTCAGAGTGATATCGTAGGACATGATACAAAATACAGAGAGCTATAAAAGTATATATACTCATTTTGTCTGCGAAAGCTATAAAAAAATTCTAAACTAAACAGATTTTGCAAGTTTATATCATTGCAATTGTGATAAGCTCACAAAAATCCCAGAGTTTTTTGCAATTTTTTGCTTTAGTTGGGTAAGCATGCGATTTTTGCACAAATCAGGGATATTGTATGTCTCTTATGATTTATCTTCCTATACTCGTGTAGGTTTGAGCATCATGACGTTGCTTTTCAAGGGCGCTTGCATATCGTCCAAGCCACCAAGGTCCCAGTTAGGTCTGTTGAGAAGTAATACTTCTTTGTGATCATCGAGGCCCTGAGGCGTCATATCATAATTCATCACGTAGTTCGGTTTGGTGTTAAAAGGATTGCTGGGGAGTTCGAAAAGCTCAGTGATGAGATGTGCATCAAGCATATTTCGAGCATTTTTTAGAAGATTGCATGCGTGATATGCACTCAATCCTAATGCTAACGTACAAGCGGTATGGGCAATGTACAGCATCGCGGCGGCGATCAGGGAGGCAGCAGCCGTTAGTGCAATGTCAATAAAAGCGAGGATTGAGAGTGCGAGAAGACCGACCAGTTGAGGGAGGTAGTAGAGAGATAGAGATATGCAGCAAGCTGATAACAGACTGAATGCTAATCCAATTATGATGCAAGGTACGAGAATTTCCAAGTCTGGAAGAGGGATTGCTTCCCAATCATCATAGTAAGTGATTGGTTCGATTGAAAAAATTGATAAGAAAAAATTGCAAATAGGCATACATACATAGCAATCAATAAGCATCCATGTAAGAAAGGGGGTGAAAAAAAATAAATTTGTTATATCTTGCTCTATCTTTTTCTCATCGGAAAGAAACGAGTGAGGTCTCTCCTCGTTCTGGTTGTTTTGTATGGGTTCGCTGGGCATTGGTGTTTCGATTTGAAATATATGCAAAATACCTATCATAAAGAGAGCAGCTGTCACTTGTGCAACACGTTTGATCCAAAAAGATGTTGTTAATAATAAATGATACGCAGGGGATAGATTCATGCCTAACTCTATATACGTAGGCATTGTATTTGGTTTTGACGGATCTCTTTTTTGATTCTTAATAATATGGCCTAAGAAATTACGCAGAGATAGAGCGACGATCGTAATAACACCGAGCACTGGTGTGAAGTGCGAGTATAGAATGAAACGCCATTCTGCAAACAACTCAGCATAGAATCCTAAAACTTCTGTTTGTAAAAAAAGATATATTGCATTTGATAAAAAAGATGTTAACTGATATGCAAAAGCAGCGACTGCCACAGCAGTGCCTGAAAAGATGAAAAAATTTGTTATAATGCAGAGGACTGTTGTGATTTTGTAATCCAATAAATTTTTTTCTGTGAGCAGCGTGTAGAGTTTTGTCGCTTGAAATGCTTGTATTTTTTGCTTAGCTATTTCGAAAGCAGCAAGAAGACTCGCGAGTAATGCGTCGAGCATTTGAGCGATGAATTGAATGCTTAAGATGAAATTTTTATAGATTGATTGCACAAAAAATATAGTGAAATCGAGAAAAAATTTTAGACTGATGAAACAAGCGTCAAGTAGGAACATATGGGAAAAATATTAAAATTATTTTTTTAGTATGGTTTGATAATACCACAAAACGCACTGAAGTCAATTGAATTCTTATATATATTAATAAGTTGCAATCGCACTAAAAGGTTTTTGTTGTTATTGAACAAAGAAGATAAAATTGAGCATAATATGTGCATGTATTATAAAAAATGTAAATCATATGCGCATTCTTATTAAAATTTCCGGAGAATCTTTGGGCGGCGATCATCAAATTATCAAAAAAGAACATCTGAGATTGTATCTCCATCACATAGAGCAAGCTTTTAATGCAGGGATAGAGATCGCTGTCGTTGTTGGGGGTGGAAATCTTTTTCGCGGAGCGCAAGGACAGGGCCTGTACTCTCGTGAATGCGGAGATCAGATAGGGATGATATCCACGCTTATCAACAGTCTGATTATTCATGATTCCCTACAGGTGCCTTCTGAGATTTTTTCAGCATTGAATTTGACATCTCTAGCAAAAAATTTTTGTTTAGAATCAGTCATCAAGTGTTTCGGTAAAAAAGTTCCTATTTTTGCGACCGGCATTGGTCAGCCTTATTTTTCCACAGATACAGCTGCAGCTTTGAGAGCTATTCAAATTCAATGTGATTATGTTATAAAATTTACAGAAGTTGGTGGTGTTTATTCTGCCGATCCTAAAACAAATTCCGATGCTGTTTTTTTAGATAAACTGACTTTTGCACAAGTGCTGGATAGGCAGTATCGTGTTATGGATCTCGCAGCCTTTGATTTATGTCGTGAGCATAATGTACCTATTATCATTACAAATATTAAAGGACTCACGTCTTTTTCAGATTTAATCAGAGGAAAAAACAAAGCCACCTTTATATCCGCATAAAAAAAAGATAATATTTGAAATCATTCATTAAAAAAAAGGATATTTATGTTTGACACCAAACATGTAGAAGAGAAGATGATAAAATGTCTGGATTCTTATAAAAAAGAAATTTCTAAATATCGAGTTGGTAGGGCTAATCCTGCTTTGATTAGCTCTTTAATGGTTTCTTTATATGGATCTGATCAGCCTTTAGCCCAAGTTGCAAGTGTGACGACAGAAAGCGCGAACACTTTGGCAATCAAGCCGTGGGATAAGAAAGCTATACCAGCCATAGAAAAAGCGATACACACAAGTGATTTAGGATTAAATCCATTAACGGCAGGCGATATCGTACGTGTTCCTTTTCCGCCACTGACGGAGGAACGCCGTAAAGAGATCGCTAAACTTGCTAAACAAGAATCCGAGCAATCTAAAGTGGGACTGAGAAATATTCGACGTGATGCAAATGCAGAAATCAAAGATCTTGAGAAGGCCAAAACAATTCCAGAAGATGTAGCAAAAAAAACACTTGATACCATTCAAACACTTACGGATAAATATATTAAAATGATTGATGTTGCTTATGACGAAAAAGAAAAAGAAATCATGAAAATTTAATTTGCATTCAATTCTATGCTTTTTCCCTCGTTGAATCTTTCAGGTGCTCTTGTCAAAGATCTCCAGACAAGAGCACTCACTATTTTGCGTATCTTTGTTACGGTATATTGTATGTATTTGTACCTAGGACAGTTCTCTTTTAAAATATTTTTTTATTTGATTAGCTTTTTGGCAGCCTATGAATTGTTCCTATTACATTTCAATAACCTTTCTGCAATTGTCTGCGCTTTGCTCTATTGTGGATTTTTTATAGGAACCTCTTTTTTTGCGCGTTTTTTAAAATTTTTTTTTGTATGTAGTCTCGCTTGTTTTTTCTACGCACTGTATCGGCCTGCACATATGAAGAGCTCGAGGGGACTGAGATTCACTCTTTTTTTATTTTTAACATTACTCACTTTAGCGACTTTGGATAAAATTTATCAGGATTTTGCAAATTTAAATATGCTCTATTTTTTTGCCATTGGCAGCGCTGTTTGTGCAGATTTTTTTGGATATTTATTTGGTATTGGTATTCAAAAGAAGCATGCATTTATCTGGATTAGTCCTAAAAAAACCTTACAAGGTTATTGCGGGTCCTTTTTAGGGACAATTTTTATTATGAAATTTGTGTTTTATTATACAGACTCTATGACCTCGATGAATTTATACAACACATTGAGTCATAATCAAATATTAATACTTGTATTGTTGAGTATTATTGGTGATCTGAGTTTCTCTTTGCTAAAGCGTGTGTACGGAATTAAAGACTATTCAAGTTTTCTTCCCGGGCATGGCGGCATCATTGATAGGTTAGATAGTATTGTTTTTTCGATATCTACAGCGTGTTTTTTAGGACTTTTATAAATATCTAACATTTTTTTCATAAAAAAACTGTGTTACCATCAAAAATAATCTTTTGAAGCTTAGGTTTTTTCAGTCTGTGTTTATAAAAAAAATGAAAAAATTCGGATTGGTTTTTTTAGGCAGTGCTCTTTCGATCGCGTATGCCGTAATCCTTGAATCTATAGAGCTTGTGGGTGCGCAGAGATATTCTGAGAAAACAATTTTAACTTATGCAGCTGTGGAAGCGGGTGATGAACTTCATCAAGAAGATATTCCTCAAATTATTAAAAACTTGTATATGACGAATTTTTTTGATGATATTCGTGTTCGGCTAGATGAGCAGGCAAGAAAATTATGTATAGAAGTGACTGAAAAAGATATTTTGGGAGATTTTGTTTTTGAGGGATATGCGCATTTTTCAAAAAACGATTTGGAAAAATATTTAACAGAATTTAAAATTCAAATTGGCCGTCCTTTGAATTTGAGGCAATTGGAACTGATGGTAAAAGAAATCAGAAAAATGTACGCAGCTGAAGGGTATTATAATGCTCAGTTGGATTATAACATTGAGCTTGATCGGCAAAATCATTCTTTAGTTTGTGTGATGAAAATTCAAGAAGGCCCAATAGCAAAAATTCAGTATATTAATTTGCACGGAAATTACGCTTTTCCTGTCCATGTGCTTAAAAAAATCATGCGTTTACAGTCATCTAATTTGCTTACATTGATTACCTCGGCTGATAAGTACAGTGACTATAAATTAGAACAGGATATCATTGCCTTAGAGCAATTTTATCATAATAACGGATATCCAGACATGAAAGTTGTGGATAAACGAGTTCTTCTTTCTGAGAGCCAAGCAATGACCGTTGATCTTTTCATAGAAGAAGGAAGCTTCGCACTTTTAACAGATTTTGAGATTGATGCACCAATTGCAATAGAAATTCCAGATTATGATAGCCTTGCTTTGCCGATGAATTGGAATGCCGATGAATGTAATCGTTTTGAAGCTATTATTCGCGACAAATTAAATTTCGAAGGTTACGTCTATGGAGATATTCGTCAAGAAAGAATCAGACAAGAGGATAATACTGTTAAAATTATTTATAGAGTTTTACCAGGTCAGAGATTTCGGGTTAGAGACTATAAAATTCATGGTAATACCATTACAAAAACATCTATTATTAGAAATTTTATTAAACGCCCAGAAGGAACACTGTATTCCTCAGCAGACTTTAAAGATTTGAATGAAGATCTTTTGAGAACAGGTTTGTTTTCTAATGTTCAGATCAATCCTGTTGGTGTTGATGCACAGACACTTGATATGGATATATTTGTTCAAGAAGATAAGACAAAAAAAATAGCTGGCGGTATGAGTCTTTCGAATAACATTGCCTCTATGACAATGTCATGGAATTTGTCTTATGAGGATCGCAATATTCTTGGCACAGGCAGTAAAATGGTGTTAAAAAATGAGAGTGATAATTATGAAAGCATTCTGCAATTTTCACTTTCGAATCCGTATATTACTGAAGATAATGTTGAGGTCTTCTTTGATTATCAACGCATTTTGCGAAGCTATCAAAATGAATATATGTTTTTTAAACAAGATCGTGATATTTATTCTACAACCTTGGGATCAAACTGGAAAATACAGGATAACCTGCGGTTCGGATTGAGTACAAATTATTTCATTGAAAAAGACAAAAATCAGATACAAGTACAGGACAATCCGGGAGAAGATACTTGGGCACATTATGTTTTTATATCTGCACGTTTGTTTAAAAATCTTTTTAATCGTTATATTTTGCCAGATAGAGGTTATCGTTGGGAGCTGTTTTCACAAATTAGTCTTCCAATTGGTGATTATACGTATACAGATTCAGGACTGCATTTCCAATATTATTATCCGATTGGAAAAAGTGGTTTCATATTTTATCAGCATTTTATGGCGAGATTTATGTTTAGTTACGGTGAAACATCAAAAAGCATTATTCCCTCGACTCGGCTTATGAGCTGTGGCGGATCTGAAGAAATTCGCGGATATCATTTTAATTCTGTAGGTCCTAAAATAGAAACTGTTGATGTAGAGGGTGATACTATCTATCAAACTGTTGGCGGCAATATTAAATCGGTATTACGTTCAGAGATCATTATTCCCAATGAAATGCTGAAAATTGATTACGATCAACTTCGTATTTCTGCTTTTATAGATGCAGCTCAATTATGGAGAACAGTTCCAGTTCCAGACACATACAATCAAAATGGCAATACATATATTCCCGCGGAAGGGGTTAATCTGACTACAGGGTTATGTTTGCGATTTGTGAGCCCTGTTTTACCACCCATGACTTTGAGTGCGAATTATCCTCTCATTTATCGTCAACGGGATAAAACCGCCTATGAGTACTTTTCGTTTGGTACGCAAATGAATTTTTAAGGAATTAAAAGGAGTATAATTCTTATGAAAACACTATTAGCCCGCTCAGTATTATGTGCTTTTTTATCAGCAGGAAGCTATCTTGTTGCCGATACTGTCGCAACTGTTGATTTATATAAAGTAGTAAAAAGTTTACCTGGACTTCAGCAAGTTCAAGATGAGATTCAAAAAGATGCTTCTTTAGCTCAAGGAAAACTGAATAATAAAAAAGTACAACTCGATGCTAAAATTCAAGAGTTTGAGTCAAATAAAGATACCCTAAGCGATCAAAAATCAGATAAAATGCGCAGGGATATTGCTATGCTGCAAAGAGAGCTGAAATATCTTGAAAATGATTTACGCGAAGATTTATCTTTAAAAGAACAAGAGCAGAAAAATCTTCTTATCAAGCAGGCTGTTGAAGCAACAAGTATCTATGCTGAAAAAAACAAAATTGATCTTGTGGTTCCTGTCGATCAGGTGATTTATATGAATGAGTCAAAAGATATCACTGATATGGTGATTGCATCTTTGAATCTCAGTACAGCAAAATTGCCTACTGAAAATCCTAGCATAACATCTGCATCCAAGGCTACACCAGTGAAAGCAACTGAGACTGTTACAAAAAGCAAAAAATAAAACTGTGATTCCTGCGTTTTTTTTGCAATAGATTAAAAGGCCCAATCAAAATGGGCCTTTTGATTTTTGACTAAACATGCTAAATCGCATGAGAGACAGTAAAATAAAATTTATCTTTTTCTCAAAATTTACTGCGATGCGATTTTCAATTCCCATTTTTTTATCTGAGATTCTTGAAAAACAAGCATCTTCTGATCTGCTAATTAACGGAGTTTGTGATTTTGATTCATTAGAGAGTGGCTGTGCTCTTTTTTGTTTTGACTCTAATGATTTTCAGAAAATTTTATCCTCACCAGAGAGATATGCGCATTTGGCGTGTATTTTTATTGCGAATACAATTGAATATGTGCCGCACTTGGGGTTAAGACTGATTGCTGTATCATCACCAAGGCTATATTTCCAAAAAATTCTCGAACTATTTACAAAAAAAATACAAATACATGTCGATGCTGGCTTTGATGAAACAGTTTTGATCTCACCTAAAGCTCAGATTGGTAAAAATGTTCGTATAGGTCGCTATAGTGTCATTGATGCGCATGTGGTGATTGAAGATGGTGTTAAAATTGGTGCCTTTTGCCATATTCATGCAGGAGTTGTTTTGAGAAAAGATATTGTTATTGGCGATCATTGTGTTATAGAGAAGAATGTTTTTATCGATGAGAGATCGCAGATTGCTCATCATACAATGATCGGTGCAGATGGCTTTGGGTTTGAGAGAGAAAGTGATTTTTGGAGAAAAATTCCACATCTCAGTTCAGTCAAAATAGGTCAAGATTGTTTTATAGGTTCTTTTGTGGCTATAGCTGCAGGAATTTTACATCCTACTGTTATAGGCGATAGGGTGATTATTGATAATCATGTGCAAATTGCTCATCATGTGACAATTGGCAGCGGAACCGCAATTGCAGGATGTGCGGGTATTGCAGGATCGACACGTATTGGAAAAAATTGTCTTATTGGTGGAGCTGCGAAAATTGCTGGGCATATTTCTGTTTGCGACGATGTTCAAATTACAGGAATGACTATGGTCACAAAATCGCTTCTTTCTCGAGGTGTATATTCTTCTGGTATGCCCGTAGATTCTAATAAAGAATGGAAAAAGAAAATGATTGCTATTAATAAAATGACTCGTGCTTTTTTTGAAAACCGTCCAGAATCAATACAGCCATAGAGGATTTATGAACGAGTTGCATCTCACAGATATTATGAATATTCTTCCACATCGCTATCCCTTCCTATTAATTGATAAAGTCCTGTCTTGGACTCCATATACACAGATACATGCTATCAAAAATGTTACATGTAATGAATCATTTTTTCAGGGGCATTTCCCATCCGATCCAATCATGCCCGGGGTCATGATACTTGAGTCTATGGCTCAAAGTGCCGGTGTTTTAGCATATCTTTCCGAGAGAACAACTGCAAAAGACGCTATATATTATCTTGCTTCTGTAGAAAATGCTAAATTTAAAAAAACAGTCAGACCAGGAGATGTAATGAATATTTTTGTTAATTTTCGCTACCATAGAGGTCGTTTTGTTAAAGTTGAATCTGAAGTCTTTGTGAATCATCAAATGGTTTGTTCCGCTACGATGACGAGTGCACAAAAATCATAAAGAGGAGTCGTATATGCAAATAAAATCCAAAATGCAAACAGATCCGACTGCTTATACAGTTCATCCAACAGCCATTTTGGAAGGCGATGTTGTTATCGAGCCAGGTGTTTCAATTGGTCCATATGCTCATATTAGAGGACCTGTTATTATAGGCAGTGGCACTGTTATAGGATCACATGCCAGATTAGATGGCCCTTTGATTTTAGGGCGTGCAAATCAAATACATTCATTTGCATTTTTAGGCTGCGATCCTCAAGATAAAAAATATTCTTCTGAACAGGTTCATCTCGAAGTGGCAGATCACAATATTTTTAGAGAATTTTGTACAATATCAAGAGGAACTATTCAGGGTATTGGAAAAACTCGAATTGGATCACATAATCTTTTTATGGCTTATGTGCATATTGCCCATGATTGTGTCGTTGGTGATCACAATATATTTTCAAATGGTTCGTCTTTAGCAGGACATGTCGAGGTTGGTAATTATTGTGGCTTAGGTGGTTTTAGTGGGGTACATCAATTTTGCCGTATCGGTGATTATTCTTTTTCAGGTGGTGGATCGATTATTACAAAAGATGTTCCACCTTATATGATTATTAGTGGACATCCGGCAAAGCTCTTTGGGCTAAATCTAGAAGGACTACGGCGTCATCATTTTTCAGAAGAAGAAAAACATGAGCTAAAAGCAGCTTTTAAAAAAATTTTTAGACAAAGTGATTGTGTACACATGACCGCTCAACAATTTCTTGATGACCCGGATTGTTCTTTAAAAACGAAATTTTTAGCGAGGTTTTTATTAGATACAAAGAGAGGAATCGTTAGGTGAAAATATTTCTTATTTGTACAGAGTATTCGGGAGAGCAGATACTGGAAGATTATCTCGATATTTTGAAAAAAATTTATCCACAATCTGAATTTTTTTGTCAAATGTCTTGGACAAAATGGATTAAAAAGAATTATCAGTTGGACGATCGGATGCATTTTATTGGCGATCGATCTTTGTGCTCAGTCATGGGCTATGTAGAGCCTCTTAAAAGATTATACCCTTTATGGAAACGTCGTAATTTAATCAAAAAAATGATCAATGCCCAACTTCCACAAATGTTATTTACATTTGATGGTCCAGATTTTTCTCTTAATATTTGTCAGTATGCGAAAGATAGGAATGTTTACGTGACACATGTCGTTGCTCCTTCGGTGTGGGCATGGAAATCTTATCGTATCGGTCTTCTCAATCATTGCTCGCATGAATTACATTATCTTTTTAAGTTTGAAAAACGCTATTTTCAAGACACATCATTGGAGTTGAGATATATTGGGCATCGCTGTTTTCTCAAAAAAAGTCCACGCTTGAGACAGCATTTAAAAAACCTTGTTTTAGCACCAGGCTCAAGAGAACAAGAAATTAAAACACTGCTGCCATTCTTTGCGAAGCTCGCTTTAGAATTAAAATCTCATGGTGAGGTTGAAAATATTTATTTGAGCGTTTCACCTCATATACAAAAGAAAGTTTATGAGCCATATTTGCAAATTTTTCCGGTTATTTTATCATTTGAAGAAGCTTTAGATGTTGCTGATTTTGCTTTTGTTTGTAGCGGTACGGCCTCATTGGAGTTTTTTGCGCATGGGTGTCCTCATTATATTTTTTATTCTATAGCGAGTTGGAAAGTTTTTTTTCTATCCTTGTTTATTAAAACACCCTTTATAGGGCTTCCTAATATTGTTGCGCAGGCACTTGTTGTTCCAGAATTTTACGGACATTTAGAGTCAAGATATCATGAGATTATATCAAGGTTAAAAATTGATTTTTTTTCTGAGGGCTATGCCTATATGGCAACGCAGTTGTATAATAAAGCCAAAGAGGTATATAAAGATCATGAGAAGATATGTCTACAGACTGCAATCGAAGCAACAGTCAAACAGGAATTGATGAGGCGGGACGAGGCGCATTGGCAGGACCTGTTGTTATTGCAGCACTCACAGGACCGATAGAATGTCTAGCCTCTTTGGGTCTGAAAGATAGTAAAGAACTTTCTTTTTTGCAGAGGGAGCGCTTTTTTTCTTTACTTACAGGAATGAAAGAAGTCTCTTTTGCGTTTGTTGCAATTGATTCTAATGAAATTGACTGTATTAATATTCGACAAGCTGTGCTTCAAGGCATGCGTTTGAGTGCCGATTTACTTGCCTCAAAGAGCTTCCCAATTATTATTGATGGAGTCGATGCTCCTGTGCATGATTCCGTGGCTATTATCAAAGCAGATTGTCTTTATCCCGCTGTTAGCGCAGCTTCTATTGTTGCTAAAGTGATTCGAGATCGAATTATGCTGGCGTATAGCAAGATCTATCCATTATATGGATTTGAGCAACATAAAGGATATGGCACTCTCATGCATAGAAATGCAATTGCGACTTATGGACTGAGTCATATTCATCGGAAGACATTTTGTAAAAACATAGTGCGGAATTAAACATGCTGACTTATATTCCATTGTGTATTTATAGTCAATTTACAATCGAAGAGAGTATTATTGATATTGAGACTCTCGTCCAAAAAGCTCACGCATATCGATTCAGTGCCATTGGTATTGGAGATAAAGCAAATCTTTTCGGCCTAATCACTTTTTACAAGACATGCTTAAAATATAAAATAAAACCTCTTGTTGGATCGTATTTGCATTTTAAGACAGATAAAGGTCAGATGTTAAGCGCCTTTTGTTACGCGAAAAATTATCAGGGCTATCAAGACCTTTGTGCCCTGATTTCAGCTTCTTACAAGTGCTCCACAGCACCGGTTATAAATTTAGAGCTATTAAAGCAGTATAACAGTGATTTGATTCTGATTCTGTGTCAACAATCATTAGAGTCATATCTGCGTTTGTCCTTACAAGAGCGACTTTTATTTCCCAAAGAGTGCTGTATTGGGATTGAGCGTTACAAAAATCACCCTCAATCTTTAAAGGAATCATATACAATTCTAGACAAAGCTAGAGATGCTGGGCTGATTCCGGTGATTGGCAATAAGGTGTTTTTTTTAAATTCTGATGATTATCAGATTCAACAAGTGAAATTTTGTATACAAAAAGGCTTTTATCTACAAGATGAAAAACGCCCTGTCGATCATCATCCCTATCATTATTTGCATTCACCAGCTGATATCAATGAGCTCTTTTTTGATGTTCCGGATCTGATAGAAAATACCAATATTTTTGCTCAAAAATGTACTCTTGTCTTACCTATGAATCGTGTTTTGTTGCCTAAGTTTGCAGATGATGAAAATGCCTTAATTCGTAAAGAATCTTTTATCGGTTTGGAAAAACGCAAAAGCTATGGTGCTTTGCATACATATTCTTTTGATCTCTATATAAATCGTCTTAATTATGAGCTCGATATGATTGCGCATATGGGTTTTTCTGGGTATTTTTTGATTGTTTCTGATTTTATTGGTTGGGCTAAAAAAAATAATATCCCTGTAGGTCCTGGTCGTGGTAGTGGAGTGGGGTCGCTTGTGGCATATGCGCTCGAAATTACCGATGTGAATCCTTTGTTATATGGGCTTTTGTTTGAGCGTTTTCTGAATCCAGAACGTGTTTCATTACCAGATTTTGATGTTGATTTTTGTATGGATCGGCGAGATGAAGTTATTTCGTATGTTGAGCAACGTTACGGATCGGATTATGTCTCACAAATTGCAACGTTTGGCACTATGGCTGCAAAGGCCGTCATTCGTGATGTAGGTAGGGTTCTGTCGCAGCCTTTTCCATTTGTTGATAGAATCGCCAAATTAATTCCCATGCAGGTTGGCATTAGTTTAGAAGAGTCTTTAGAGCAAGAGCCTGCATTTAAGTCGCTTTATGAGGATGATGAAAGTGTCCGTCATCTTGTAGATATCGCTTTAAAACTTGAGGGGAAACCACGCAATATCGGAAAACATGCGGGGGGAGTTGTGATTTCTCCTGTGCCTTTACAGAACATTTGTCCTTTATATAGTGAAATTGGAGCACCATGGCAGCCAGTGACACAGCTTGATAAAGACGATATTGAAGTCCTAGGTTTAATAAAGTTCGATTTTTTAGGTTTGAAAACTCTTACTGTGATTCAAGAAACCTATCACCAAGCTTTGAAAATTGATCTGCCCCTTCCTCCTTTACATCAGCTTCCAATTAACGATCGTCGTTGTTATGAAATATTAAGTTTGGGTGAAACGATTGGTGTTTTTCAATTAGAATCTAAAGGATTTCGTGATTTAATAAAAAGGGTAAAGCCAGATTCTTTTGAAGATATTATTGCTTTAGTGGCTTTATATCGCCCAGGCCCATTGCAATCGGGAATGGTGGATGATTTTATTGCTAGAAAACATGGAGATAAAGAGATTATTTATCCTCATCGAAGTTTAGAGGAAATTTTGAAACCAACTTATGGGATCATTCTTTATCAGGAACAAGTGATGCAAATCGCTCAAGTTTTGGGAGGATACTCATTAGGTAGTGCAGATCTTCTTCGACGCGCTATGGGAAAAAAGAAACCAGAGGAGATGGCGCAACAAAGAGCGATTTTTGTTCAAGGTGCTTTAGCGAAAGGAGTGGACTCAGAGGTTGCTGAGCCTCTCTTTGATTTGATGGAGAAGTTTTCTGGATATGGTTTTAATAAATCTCATGCCGCAGCGTATGCGCTTATTGCTTATCAAACTCTATATTTAAAAGTCTATGCCCCTGCTCCATTTTTTGCAGCAACTATGAGTGCAGATAAGGCACAAATCGAAAAAATGCCTATTTTTAGCGTAGAGCTCGATGCTTTAAAAATACAGTTGAGTCCGCCCTGTGTTCAAAAAAGCTATGGCCCCTTTACCGCATTATCTGAAAAAGAAATTATTTACGGTCTTTATGCAATTAAAGGACTCGGAGAAGCTATTGTTGACGAAATTGTGCGTGAACGATTAGCCTCTGGTTTGTTTGATTCTTTTGATCAATTTGTTTTCAGAATGATACCCGCTCATCTCACAAAAAAGCATGTAGAGCTGCTTGTTCTTGCAGGGGCATTTGATATTCTCGATCCTAATCGCTCCCTACTTTTTGAGCAAATACAAATTGTTTGGACAAAAAACCTTCATCGTCTTAAAGGACAGTGTGATCTTTTTGATTTTTCACAAACAGAAGACCTTCAGCAGACATCGCATCAGAAGCTCAGTATTCAATTGTGGTCACAGCGTTTGATTTTGCAAAAACAAATCTTAGGATTGTCTTTTGGGGGGAATTTATTCGATCCTTATCGTTTTGGTCTGCGTACTCTTTGGGAAGATTCTTTTCAAAATAACCCTCAGCCTGTGTTGGCAACTTTGCTTGGTATGCGAAGAATTATGTCTCAAAAAGGACAGCCGCTCTGTTGCCATACATGGATGTTTTGTAACGGACAAAAAAGTGATTTTTATCTAAACTATCAAAAAGAGCAGGACCTGGAAGTGATCGCTTTTCTAGAAAAATGCGATCTGTCTATTCCATATTTGCTTTTTTGCGAACAATTGAAAGCAACAGAAAATCGAAGATCTCGTTTAATCATTAAAGAGATTGTAGGGGTAAATGAATTTTTAGAGACACGGTATGCTCGCATCGAGCTTGTTTTTAAAGATTATACCTCTGTAGAAAGTCTAACATTTTTAAAGTTTGTATCACAGTTTGCTTATACGCTCGATTTAGAGATTGGTGTGCTTCAGCATGATGGGCTGAAAGAAAAATTTCATTATCAGCCCACACAGCAAGATGATTTGCCTATACATCATCTGATAGAGAGCGCCTTTATTTATCGTGCGCAGGTTTCGATTGCCTTTTATTGAGCGTTATCGTTTTGATATTCAATAATTGCTTTAATAAATGCTGCAAATAGGGGATGTGGCGCGGTTGGGCGAGATAAAAATTCTGGATGAAATTGTGTACCTATAAACCATCTATGATTTTTTAGCTCAATAATATCCACTAAATCGTTCTCTCCGATTCCGCTAAATACGACTCCTTTATCTTCCATAGCTTTTTTGTAATGATTGTTAAATTCAAATCTATGTCGATGGCGCTCTTGAATCGAGAGAGTCTTATAAATTTTTTGGCTGAGAGAAGATTCTGTTAGATAACATGCGTATGAACCTACACGTAGTGTGCCACCTTTTCCGGAAAGTTGTCGTGATTTTTGAACATGTCCTTCTTGATCGGTCCAACATTCTATCATCTCAAAAATTAAGTCTGGTGATTGTGGATCAAATTCTTGTGAGGTTGCTGCGCTGAGATTTAGAATATCACGTGCAAAATCAATCAAAGCGATTTGCATGCCTAAGCAAATTCCGAAATACGGAATATTATTCTGTCTTGCATAGCGTGCAGCAATCATTTTACCTTCGATGCCGCGAATTCCGAATCCACCAGGGACTAAAATACCTTGCGCGTTTTTTAAAGTTTCAAGCGCATGTACATCACCTTTTTCTAAAGATTCAGCATCGATATATGAAATTTCTACTTTTCTTTTGTTGTCTATCGCACCATGAATGAGGGCTTCTCGCAGAGACTTATAAGCATCACTGAGGTCAATATATTTTCCTACTATAACAACAGGGACAATATTATCAGCCGCATGCAGATTTTCAAGCATCTTATCCCACGCACTGGGGGCTGTTAACATCATGTTTTTTCCCATTTTTTTTAATAGGTAATGCAAGAGTCCCTGTTCTTTTAAAAGTAATGGAATATCATAAATAGATGATACATCAGGGCTTTCAAAAATAGCCTCTAAAGGTAGATTTGAGAAAAGGGCAATTTTTGAACGATGCTGTTCTCCCATGGGGACTGCTGTGCGGCATACAATCAAGTCTGGAATTAGCCCAATAGAACGTAATTCTCTCACAGAATGTTGAGTCGGCTTTGTTTTGAGTTCTCCAGAGGCACCGACAAAGGGCATTAAGGTGACATGAATAGAAAGAGTGTTTTTCCATTCAAAAGACAGTTGTCTGACAGCTTCTAAAAATGGAAGTGATTCAATATCCCCAACTGTGCCCCCAATTTCGACGAGCAGAACATCTAAATCGCTATCATGATCTAAAATGCGATTTTTAATTTCATGTGTAATATGAGGAATAATTTGGACCGTGGAGCCAAGATAATCGCCTCTACGTTCTTTTTCGATGACGTCTTTAAACACCTGGCCAGCAGTCAGGTGATTTTTTTTTCCTAAGGAACGATTTAGAAATCTTTCATATGTTCCTAAATCTAAATCACTTTCTGCGCCATCATTGCTTACAAAAACTTCACCATGTTCGAAGGGGCTCATGGTACCAGCATCCACATTTAGATAGGGATCGACTTTCATGATTGAGACTTTGAGATTTTGATTTTGTAGCAGAACTCCGATAGATCCAGCTACAACACCTTTGCCTAATGAGGAAAGTACCCCGCCTGTTATAAAAACAATGTAGCAATTTTGAGAAATCATAATTTTTCTGTATATCTATAAAAATACATGTCTTATGGTACCATAAATGCATAAAAAGATCCTCGGTTTTCTGAAAACAGTCTGCGTTACAGGGGTTTTATTATGGGTATCAAAAATTAAATTTTATTTGATAAAAAAAATCAGGCTGCGTACTGAGTGTATGTGATATTTATTTGATATTGTTGTAAAAAAATCACCAATCTTGGGTATGTCAAAGCATACAAATATGCTCTTTTGCATTAAATAGAAAATTGATCTTCGTTTTTGTTTTTTCTTCATTCCCGCACCTGCCAGTGTTTCGTTCATTTGGTAAAGCGAAGCGATTTTATCACAGGCTGTTTTTACACTGTTGATTTCTATCGTTTTTTTGCTCGATGCATTTTATGCTACTGTTATCGTAGATATGCTTTATATGTTTTTTAGGTGACGCAAGAAGTTTCTTGTTTATTTCAACATGAGTTTCGATGGAACATGTCTCGGTTCTGGATTTGATAATTGGAGAAAAAATGTTTTGGTCCGGTCAGATGTCATACATGGATATTGTTGCAGCTTTCGAATCACTGCAAGAAAGTGGTCAATCCATCTCGTATTTCCATATACGCTGCCTGAATAACTCTTTAGCTCATGATGAAAAAACTTATATGCTATATGATCGTTTTTTCACGATGCCATCTGCTCTCAAGCGTCGTATCTTTCAGCTCATGGAAAGACATCGAATCTATCAGCGCAATCAGATCGACATTCATAATCAAATTTTTTCAGGGTCACGCAATAAAACACAAGCCTGGATAGACACACTTGTGCCACCTTATTCTGATCATGAGGCAAAAAAAGAACATTTTCTAAAAATGATCAATCAACTGACCTCAAGAGTAGAGAGTGGTGAATTTGATAGCATTTTAATCGATGCAGAACGTGCACGTGCTCAAGAGCGAAAAAGAGAAAAAGAAGAACAAAAGAATGCGCTCCATCTTGCGCCGGTTGAGAACCAAAATACCGAAATAGCTCTTGCTATCGACATTCAAACCCTGAAAAAAGAGATGGTAGCCTATCTCGAAAGGCAAAAAATTCTCGCTATTGATGGTGCGACTTTCTCTATCAATCTGTTATGTCAAATTGACAGATGGCTAAGTTCTTTAGCATCTTCAGAACAAGAAAGAGCATGGCAAAATGTCGTCATGACTTTGGATGATAGCAGAACAGCTTATCATACCACCCCAGTGAAATATCTGCCCGGTTT
>JACCEC011304565.1_pt1 | contig 45396 bp, 35 predicted proteins | sample 7450121 | NCBI WGS metagenome assembly JACCEC01 (sample SAMN15323455, study PRJNA562643) | freshwater metagenome | isolation source: river surface water | place: USA:Blue River Watershed | collected 2017-08-18 | reverse complement strand
ATGGCGGATTTAATAGAGAAAAGCGCAGCGAAGGCGGCTTTGGAAGAGATCGCAGATCAGACGACAGAAGCAGCGGCGGCGGATTTAATAGAGAAAAGCGCAGCGAAGGCGGCTTTGGAAGAGAACGCAGATCAGACGACAGAAGCAGTGGTGGCGGATTCAATAGAGAAAAGCGCAGCGAAGGCGGCTTTGGAAGAGATAAGCGTGAAGGCGGCTTTGGTAGAGATCGTAGATCAGACGACAGAAGCAGCGGCGGCGGATTTAATAGAGAAAAGCGCAGCGAAGGCGGTTTTGGAAGAGATAGACGCGAAGGCGGTTTTGGAAGAGATAAACGTGAAGGTGGTTTCGGAAGAGATCGCCGATCAGACGGTTTTGATAGAGGTGAGAGACGAGAAAAGCCTGAATCTTTTAAAGAAGAAAAACCTGGAAAGATCAAACGTATAAAGAGAGAGAGAACAGAGTCAAAAGAGACTCGTTCAGGATTTGGATACAAGGGAAGTAATAGAGATTTTGAGAAAGCAGGATCTCACCTTCAAAAAGGCAGCGAGCTTTTGAATACTGATATTCGATTGAATCGTTATATCTCGAATAGTGGTTTGTGCAGTCGCAGAGAGGCAGATCAAATGATTCTTGAGGGTTTAGTTCAAGTGAATGGAAATGCCGTGAATGAATTGGGAACCAAGGTAAGCAAGAAAGACGTCGTAAAGGTAGACGGAAAGCGAATCATGCCTGAGAAGCCCATCTATATATTGCTTAACAAACCTAAGGGGTATATTACCACCACTGAAGATCCTGAAGGTAGAAAAACGGTTATGGATTTGATTGATTTACCAGGTAAGGAAAGAATTTATCCAGTAGGTCGATTAGATAGAAATACAACAGGGGTGTTGTTGTTGACCAATGATGGCGAATTTTCGCAGAAGTTAACACATCCAAGCTTCCAGATTAAAAAGATTTACAGAGCAAAGCTTGATAGAAAGCCTTCCAAGGAGCACATGTTAGCATGGGTTGAAGGGGTTGAACTTGAAGACGGTATTATGACTTTTGAACAAGTTGGTTTTGTTGATGAGAACGATCAAACTATACTCGGGTTGGAGGTTCATTCTGGTAGAAATAGAGTGGTAAGAAGAATGTTTGAGCACTTCAAATATGAAGTTGAAGCATTAGACCGCGTTTTGATGGGTGAGTTTGACAAAATAAAATTGGGTAGAGGTAAATGGAGATTGCTCAATGATAAAGAGACTGGTTATATTGAAAGATTGAAGCGCACAAAACCAAAACCACCACCAACAGATTTAAAATCAGATTCCACTTCTTTAGATTTAAGTGATGAAGAGTGGGATGATATGATGAACGAGGAGTAAATTTGCTCCGTGAACGTTTTATTATTAGGTTCTGGTGGAAGAGAGCATGCATTTGCTCACTTCATTTCAAAAAGCAAAAAATTATCTAAGCTATTTATTGCTCCAGGTAATGCAGGTACCCAGCTTGTTGGAGTAAATGTGGTATTGAATCCTTTAGACTTTCAGTCGGTTTGGTCATTTATTACAGAAAACCAAATTGAATTGGTTGTTCCAGGGAATGAAGACCCACTGGTGGCAGGGGTTACTGATTTCATAGAAGCCCAGAACAGCAAGTATGGTACTTCGGTATTGGTTGCTGGTCCGAGTAAATATGCATCTCAATTAGAGGGAAGTAAGAGTTTTTCGAAAGACCTAATGTTAGAAGCGGGTATCCCAACTGCTAGATTCAAGACTATTAATAGCCATAATTTTCAGGAAGGTATACAGTTTCTTGATGAATTAGAGGCACCTTATGTTTTAAAGGCAGATGGATTGGCAGCAGGTAAAGGGGTTCTGATTACCAATGATAAAAACGAAGCTCAGACCATTCTTTCTGACATGATCAAAGGTGAAATGTTTGGTGCAGCATCTAGTACCGTTGTGATCGAGGAGTTTTTGAAGGGGATTGAAATTTCTGTTTTTGTTGTATCAGATGGTAAAAACTACCAAATTTTGGGGTCTGCCAAAGACTATAAGCGCATTTTCGAGGGTGATCAGGGTCCAAACACTGGTGGAATGGGTGCCATTAGCCCAGTTCCATTTGCAGATCAGGCATTCATGGATAAGGTTAAATCGCAAATTGTTGAACCCACTCTTAAAACTTTGCAAGATAGAGGGTATGATTATCGTGGGTTTTTGTTTTTGGGATTGATGAACCACAATGGTGATCCAAAAGTCATTGAATACAATGTGCGAATGGGTGACCCTGAAACTGAAGCAATCTTCCCCCGTTTAAAAACAGATATGTTAGATTTATTGCTTGGAATTGGGAACAAAGACATTTCTAGCGTTGAATTTGACCTAGATGAAAGAACTGCAGCTACGGTTTTTTTGGTCTCTGAAGGTTATCCTGGTGCAATAGAAAAAGGTCGTCTTATTTCTGGTTTAGAAGCCATAAATAATGACAACAGTTTTGTGTTTCATGCGGGTACAATATTAAAAGAGGGTATAGTTGCAACCAATGGAGGTCGTGTGATAGCTATAACATCATTGGCTTCAGATATTCAAAATGCTGTTAAAGCTTCAATGAAGTTGGCTGATAAAATTGACTTCCAAGGGAAATTTTATCGAAAAGATATTGGACAAGATCTCATTTCACTTCAGAAGTAGTTAACTTCGGACATAATAAAGAATACCATGAATACAGACAGGTCAGCGATCAATAACAGAGCCAGACGCATTTTTGGTTGGAGGTTGTATTTAAATTTATTTCTAAGAGGGCTTTTGGTGGTTCTACCTATTGCTTTAACTGTTGGAATATTGGTTTGGATGCTGGGATTGTTGGGAAGTATCCTGCATTTAGACAATTTGAGTTTCGGCGCGATGATTTTGTATGTGGCTTTGGGTATTGTGGCCATTGTACTTATTGGAAAAATTACTGAAGGCGTTGTAGCTCAGCAATTTTTAGCATTTTTAGAAGGCATTATTGAAAAAGCTCCCGGATTGAGCTGGATTTTTGGTACGACCAAAGACTTGACAAATGCATTTGTGGGTGATGAAAAAAAATTCACGAAGCCTGTGAAGGTTAGGAGCACAGAATATACTTGGAGAATTGGATTTTTAACTGAAGAAGATTGTTCTGAAATTGGTATGCCTGACCATTGTGTGGTGTATTTACCTATGAGCTATGCCATTACGGGTCAGATTATTGTTGTAAAGAAAACGGATATTGAGAAAATAGATGCGGATGCTGGTACAGTGATGAAGTTTATTCTGAGCGGAGGGGTTACCGAGATCAAATAGTTCAATTTACTGAACACATATTTCGTGGGGATAATTTTTCTGGGTTTCATTCGTTAATACCAACAAACGCACATTAATTCGCATATATGTTAAACTTGGGAATTTTACTTCAGGCCGGTGCTGCAGCTGTAGCTGATTCTACCGCATTAAAAGCAGCAAATGGTGAACATATTTCTGCTCCCGTTTTAGAGATTATGATCAAAGGTGGCTTTGTCATGGCTCTTTTGGCATTTGCACTTCTTTTCGCTATTTACATCATCATTGAACGCGGCATTTATCTAAAGAATAGAGCCAAGATTGATGAAAATTTGATTAACGTAATTAAAGATAATTTAAAGGAAAATAGACCAGATGCGGCTTTGGCTTATTGTGATCGCACACCAACCGCTCAAGCTCAAGTAATTGCTACGGGTTTAAGATTCTTAGGAAGTAACATGCGCGAAATAGAAAGTGCCATGGAAACTAAAGCCCAAGTTGAATTGAGCGCCATGGAAAGCAATTTGAGTTATTTAAGTTTGATTGCTAGGGTCGCTCCTATGTTAGGATTTGTAGGAACCATTTGGGGAGTTATTAATATATTCTACAGTATTTCTCAAACCAATGATTTAAGTATTGCAGCAATTTCTGACGGACTTTACACCAAAATGGTTGCGAGTTTTGCGGGTCTTCTTTTGGGTATTATTGCTTTCTTGGGATATCAATTGTACATCCGTAGGGTAGATCGTTTTTCTGAAAGATTGCAAGAGCAGACCTTGAATTTGATGGAAATTCTGGTAAAAACTAATTTATAAGTTTATGAAACTCCGCAGAAGAGCCAGGGAAGAGGCAGAAGTTGAATCGTCGTCGTTGACCGACATCATGTTCTTTTTGATGTTGTTCTTTTTGATAGCTAGTACATTGGCAAATCCCAATGTGATCAAGATCATGCTTCCCAAAGCAAAAACAACATCTACTGTTCAAACGAAACCGTTTGTATTGACCGTAAAGTTTGATGAGCAAGATGTTAACCATGAACAAATTCTGTATTACATTGACCAAGAGAAAACTCCAGTAGGTATAAAAGAGCTTGAAGCGAGATTAATAAAAAGCAGAGATGCTTTCAGCGATCCAGAAAATCCAGATAATAGACTGAATGTGGTTTTGAGATTGGATAGAAAGCTAACTGTACAAGAAATGGTGGATGTAATGGAAATTGGTGCCAATTTGGGTATTCGAATGGTACTTGCCACAGATAAGTCTCGAAAATAACTTTGTTATGCACAGTGCATACGCCAATTTTCGGAGAGGGTTGTTGTGCACGTGTTTTGTTTTTGGTTATCATCTTCTACAAGCTCAAGTTTCATTTTACTTGGGCGAGAAAATTACCAAATTTGAGGTTCAACAGGGTTTTTTGTTTCCCCACCATGCTGATATGAGTCATATGTACTCTGGATATCAGAGTCTAGAATTTAAAAGTTTAAAAACACTGAAAGGGGTCACACACCATGTTGGAAGCCCAGTGAAAATGGGTATTCATGCGGGGTATTATCATTTTAATAGTAATTATCTTAGAAATGGAGTTGCCTTGGGGTTGGCTTTTGGATTTCCTTTAAATAAGTTTAGCGAAAGATTTTATTCCAATTTTAATTTCACTTATGGATTGGGATATATTTCGCGTCCATTTGATGTGGTCAAGAATCCAATGAATCGAGCCATTGGAAGTCATATCAACGGTTATGCGCAGCTATCTTTAGAATTGGGCAAGAAATTAAGTGATCGTTGGTCAATGGGGATGAAATTGGGAATGTCGCATTTTTCCAATGGGAATGCCAAAGCCCCAAATTTAGGTGTGAACTTACCATTTGCTTCAGTGACTTTGAATAGGTCAATTTATTTTTTGAGGGAGAATAAAGGGTTATCCAAATTGAAGTCAGACAGCATAGATAAACGTTGGTTTATATCATCAAGGTTTGGATATAAGAGTGTTGATGTAGATGATCCCAGAAAGTTGGTAGTATTTGTTTTTGAGGGTGGACATGCTTGGAACATAAAACAACACGTTTGGAAAACCTCTGTTTCTGTTCACTCAGATCCAATTTACCGGTTTGAAAAGTTTCAAAAGATGGAGGATTTTTCTTTAGCGAATGGAATTGAAGGCGCTGCCGCGGTTGGCTATGAAAGAAAATTTGACGATTGGAAGTTATGCCTTGATTTAGGTTTGTATTTGTTTGCGCCTGCAAAAGGGTATAAAACGGCTTATTTTGAACGATTGGGTGTCTCTAGAAGGCTAACTGAGCATCTTGAAGCTCAAGTGAAATTAAGGGCCAATAAAGCCGTTGCAGACGTGGTTGAATGGGGGCTTGTTTACAGTTGGTAATGTAAATACAATCCTGCGCTCCAAGCAAATTTGGATAGGTTAATGTGGTAAACAGGTTCTAGTCTGAATTCTAGCCATTGATTTTCGGAGCTAGTTAAGTTTTTCATGTATTGATATCGGAGCATGACTAAGTTCCGGCGACCTGCATTTAATCTGTTACCGGGTAAGGTATTGTCGAAAGGTTCTGAGACGAACAAATTGGGCGCAAATGGAGCCGTGTATTTTTGGCCGAAAAAGTGACTCAAAGAAAGGGCATGAGATTTTTGGGGTGAATTTAAATAGATATTGGAAAAGCTCGCCCAGCCGCGATTGTAAATGCGCATGTTGTTGGGTGAGAAGTCATCAGATATTAGAATGTGAGATTCAATAAGTCCGAGCTTTTGCACAGAGAAACGAAGCCCGATGGAGGCATTCCACTGATTGATGACTGGTTTCCGTTGAGCCAAAGATTCTCCTCCGCGGTGATAGACTAGAGAGCTGAAGGGGACAGAAATTTGTAATTCATTGGAGTCTCGTCTCTTGAATAAGTAGGGTTCAATATTCTGTCCAAATGAAATGATTTCTTGTTGAGAAATGGATGTTTTTACCATTTGTCGCCAATCCAACCAAATATCGGCTGAAAGGTGTTTTCTTTCTGTTAGGTATTGAAATCCGTATTCAACGGGTCTGGTGATGCGGCTTTCATAATTGTAAAGGGGTTCGAGTAAACGGTGCTTGGTCGCTGACTCAAGAGATCCGAAGATCCACATGTTTTTTGGGGTGTTGTAATTGAATTGGAGTATGGGAAATAGTTTAATGTCTTCAAAACTTCCCCCGAAAGGATAATCAATCAGTAGACCTAACTGGGTGCGTTGGCGTGGATTGATATTAGCCAATTTCAGTTGGTTTCCGAAGAGGGTATACCCAGGATTTGTGGGCTCTCCCCATTCATTGTTTTTGAAATAATGGAAAGCTTCTATTCCTTTTTTATTGCCTTTTGTAGGAATTTGATGCAGCGAATGATGGTTGTAAAAATCAAAAGTATGGCTGTAGATTTGAGCAGTGAGGCGGCCAGCAAAGGCAAAAAGAATGAATATGAAAATTTGGGGTTTCAAAGCCATGCGAAAGTATTAAAAACCACGCAGTTTACGGTATTCTTTTCTGGCATCAACAATAAAAATACTGTCGGTATGTTTATCAATTAATGTTTGATAGAGTTCCAACGCTTTAGGTGTGTTTTTCAGTTGATATTGATTGAGTTGAGCAGCTTCGAAGAGGGCATTGTCATGAAGAATGTCGTCTGGGTAGGCTGTAATGAGCACATCAAATATTTGAGATGCCCGATCGAAATTTTTACGCGATTTTTCAATTTGCGCTTTTCGCATGAGCACTTCATCTCCAAGGGAATGACCTGGAAACTCTATGGTTATTTTATTGAGGTAGTGAAGGGCGCTGTCGTTCAGTTTTTGTCTTTGAAAAAGTAGTGCTTTTCCATAATATTCAAGGGCAGTAAAGTTGGAATCAACTCCAAGGTTGTCAGTGATGCAAAGCGATAGTTCCATGGCATTGTTGGAAATGAGTCGAGTGGTGGCACCTTTAAGAACGTCGAGTTGCATGTTTGCCCAGTCAAAATCGCCGCGGTAGAATGACAATTCAGCCCGTTTGAATTTTGCCAATTGACCCATTTCATCTTCGGTGAAGGTTTTTTCTACTTGGGCGTAAAGCAATTCACTTTTATATGTTTGGCTTGATTCTGCGTAGATATCTCCTAGGGTTATTTTTGCTTCGGCAATGATTTTCTTATTTAGATAGGGGGCATCAACATAATTTTGAAGAACCGTTGCTGCGGAGTCAATATTTTGGAATTTTTGTGCCCAAATCCAAGAAAGATTTGAAGCATTGGTAAGCGTGGTGTTTGAGGGGCCGTACGCCCAGATGAATTTTCGTAACTCTTGAAAATACAACTGCCAATTTTGTGCTAGAGATATAGAATCTGGAGGTGATAATTGCAGTAAATCTTGGCTTTGTAACTCTAAAAATTTAATGTGTTGCAATTTAGCCAAAGCAAGTTCGTAATAGTAATTTTGCGAGCCTTTATCAATGATGTATTTGTAGCACTTGGCGGCAGTAGAATAGGCTTGATTGGTAAAGCAGAGTTCACCAAGGTCTATCATTCTTTCACCCTCTTCTTGAAGGCGCTTATCTAATGACCGAGTATAAATGAAGGCTTTTTCCCAATTCTGTAAACTGATGAACGTCCATTTTAGCCATTCACTTAACGATGTGACAGACGGATTTTGCTGAACTTTTAAAATGAGCATTTCTTGAAGTGCAACAATATCAGCGCTATCTGTAACATAAACATCGAATATTTGCTTGAGTTGGTCGTATTTTACGTTTGAACGAACCATTAGGTCAATGTATCGTTCAAGTGCTTTAAATCGTTGACCGTTTTCCAAATAAATTAGGGCTATTTCATTTGATATTTGGGGATCTTCGCCGTAAATCTGTTCTGTTTTTTGGAGGATGTCAATAGCAGCATCTAACATATTTCGCGATTTGAATTGTTGAGCTGCTTGAAATGCCAAGTTGGGATTTTGGGTGGTTTTTTGGACAATAAACTGGTAAAACTTCTCGTAATCTTTATTTTCTTCGGGCATTTGAGAAAGTATCCAACACTGATCCACTATGTAGGGTAGCGGATTGGATGCCTTTTTTGCAAATTTCTGGGTGATTTTAAGTGCTTTTTTATGCTGTTTTAATTGATTGAGCGAGAGAAGGTAATTGTTGTAAACCGCTGGATTGTTGGGGTTGGTTTCTATCAAGTCTTCATAAATGAGAATGGCTTTTTCATATTCCTTTTGTTCAAACAATTGCTGAGCCAAAAATTCCTTGGCTTGACCCATAAGCTCAAGATTTGTGCTGAACAACAGGAAAAATATGATGATAAAGCGCTTCAAATTAATGTATTAGTCAAAGTACTCATTGGGTTCCATTTGGCGATCAACCATAGTCTTGTAAATACCGTTTGGCAATTTAATCAGTTCTTGGTGATTTCCTTGTTCAATGATTTGTCCGTGTTTGAGTACCATGATTTGATCTGCATTTCTGATAGTACTCAAGCGGTGCGCGATGACCACCGATGTTCTATTTTTCATCAGTTTATTAAGCGCAATTTGTACCTTTTCTTCGCTTTCTGAGTCTAAAGCCGATGTTGCTTCATCCAAAATTAAGATGTCCGGATTTCTCAATATGGCCCTAGCTATCGCGATTCGTTGTTTTTGTCCGCCTGATAGTTTCATTCCTCGGTCACCAACCAAGGTTTGGTATTTTTCAGGGAAAGAATCAATAAACTCATCGGCGAATGCTTCTTTTGCGGCTTCTTTAACTTGGGCTTCGGTGGCGTCTGGATTTCCATAAAGGATGTTATCGTAAATGCTTCCCCCGAAAAGAATAACCTCTTGTGGAACCAAAGCAAAATGGCTTCTGTAAACGGGCAGCCATTCATGTTGAACGGGAGTATCACCTAAGGTGATCTGTCCGGAAGTAGGTTGATAAAATTGATACAGGAGTGCAGCGATGGTAGATTTTCCCGAACCTGAAGGTCCCACAATGGCAACGGTATTTCCAGGTTTTAGTGAGAATGATATTCCTTTTAGAACGTCAATTTCGGGTCTTGAGGGATAAGCAAACTTAACATCAGAGAAAATCAATTCCCTTTCAAACAGTCTTTTGGAGGGTTTATTTTGTGGAAGTTGGCGCGCAGAGAGTTCAGCTTCACCGGGGGTGTCGATGAGGTCGAGCACTCGTTCAATGGCTCCGAGGGTTTTTTGGATTTGAACAAATTGTTCGGCCATTCCACCGATGCTTGATCCCACGAAAGCGGTCAAGAGCATAAAATTGAATAGTTGTCCGATGGCGATGGTTCCTTCTTGAACCATTCCTAGTCCCATAAAAATGAGCCAAACAATAGCGCCGAACATGCAAACGATGATGAAGGAAGAAAATGCACCTCGCCAATAGCCGCGTTTAATGCTTTCTTTTTTCAGGAATTCGGCATTGGTAGAAAAGCGATTGAATTCAAAATTTTCGTTGGTAAAGGCTTTAACATTGACAATTCCAGAGACTGATTCTTCCACGATGCTGTTGTTGGTGGCGGTAATATCTTGAACTTCTTTGGATACTTTGCGAATGAACTTCCCAAAGAAGAGAGCAATGACAATGATGGGAGGAATGCTCAAAAGCATGTAGAAAGCAAGGTGGGTGGAGGTGGTGAAGATGAGTATCAGTCCGCCAATCATAATTAAAATTTGCCTGATAAACATGGCAATATTGGTGGTGAAAGTATCTTGAATTTGAGCAATATCGGCGCTGAATCTGCTAATTATTTCACCCGTGCGGTTTTGTCCGAAGAAATTCAGTGATTGACCGGTTACAGATCTGAAAAGGTCTTTGCGGAGGCCCAGAGTCATATCTTCGGTAACACGTACATAGATGGATATTCTTAAAAATGAGAAAACTGCTTGAACAATAAAAAGATAAATGAACCAGTAGGCAACTTCTGTGAGCGTGGAAGTATCAGGTGCTTTCGAAATACCTCCTTCTTTGTAAACGAATACACCATCCATCATATCGCCAATCAATTTTGGGAAAAGCACAGATGCGCCGGCTGTAATGGCAAGAAAAAGGGTTCCGAGGGCGAATAGCCAACGGTTTGTTTTAGACATATATCGAAAAAGTCTGAACGATTTACGAAAGGCGTCTGCGGTGAGTTTGGTTTTTGGTAAATCGCGCGGTGGTTCTCTTCTTGATGACATGTTAAGTGCGAAAATTGCAAACAAAGGTCGTTAATTTTTATGGGGGATTTACGAGGTTATCGTGTAGTGATTTAAAAATGTCGATAGATTTATTGAGTTTGTTGATGCCGCGATATTGCGTGGTATGCAATCAGGTAGTTTGGGGAGAGCATGAAAGATTTTTCTGTTTGAGTTGTTATTCATCCATGCCATTTTCAAGGGGAGGAAGATTGGAAGAATATTTGGGCAAGAGAATGGATATATCAAGAGCATTTTCATTGCTGGAATACACCAAAGGGTCTGGATATGCAGAAGTTTTTAAGGAGATTAAGTATCGAGATAATGCAGAATTAGCCTTGTTTATGGGTAAATTAATGGGATATAAGTTACTTTCTTTGGGTTGGCCAAGAGGATTAACATTTGTTCCTATACCTATGACTCAATGGAAAAAGCTTCGGCGTGGATATAATCAGGCTGAATTATTGGCAAGAGGTGTTGCCCAAGTCATGGGAGGTAAATTAGAATTAAACTTATTGACAAAATCTTCTAATACCGTATCTCAAACGTTGATGGGCCGTTGGGAAAGGTGGTTAAATTCTAAAGGGATTTACATGGTTAAAGAAGGTGCATATTTGGAGCAGAAACTAGTATTGGTAGATGATATTGTGACTACCGGTGCGACCATTGATTCATGTAGAATGATGTTACAGCGTCATTATGATGTCAAGGTATGGGTGGTATCTTTGGGTTTTACGCCATGATTCCCTTATTTTTGTTTAATTTATATAATTACAGCATGAAGAGAATAGTACTATTTACTATGGCAGTAGTTGGTTTAATCGCAAACGGTTGGGCACAACGCACGTCACAAGGCTTATCTGGGGTATTAGTACCACAATATATGAGCAGCGGAACTAGCAGTACACGAATACCGGTATATGCTAGAATGAGGGTTGGGTTTTTAATGCCTAACAATACTTACAAATACACAGTTCAAACCATTACTAATGCAGATTTAAATACCAAATCTCTTCATCCAGGTAAAGGTGGTGCGGTGTATATTGATAACAGCAATAACTACACTTACAGCACATCGGCTGATTTTTCTACGAGTTCTGGTTATGGTACTTTAACAAGTAACATGATGGGTGAATATGAAGGTTGGTTTGGTGTTGTTGGATCTGGTGACCATAGCAATGGAGATATCGTTTACATGGCAATTAGCTTGATAAGTTCGTCAAATGACACCATGCTTTATTATTGTATGGACTCCATAAAGGTTTTAGATTTAGGAACTTCATCTAACCAAGCTTCGGCTATTTATGGTAAATGTGTTGCCGATACTATGGGTTTTGTAGCCTTGTACGACAGTTACCAATCTACAGGAAGACCTGTATACGTGACGTCTGTTGAGGGTAACAAATATGCAGGTTCTAGTTTGAGTAACTTAGCTTCTTTTTACAGTAATAATGTTTATAAGAAAAATAGCGTTTGGGGTGCAATTATTTCAAATTCATTGGATTCTGGTATTCGTGCAATAACGCATTTTGCTAATTCTGGTACTGTTACATACACAAATAGAGACCCAGATGGACAATGGGGTGTGGGTAATATCAAAACTGCAAAATTAACTTCAGGAGGTTCTGCAGTTGTATTGACCGAAGATGAAGCGCCATTGGTTGAGCCGGTTGTTGAATTTTGGCGTGCAACTTCAAATTCAAGAGAAGGTGTTACGAAGCATCAACTTTTAGTTACACGTAAATATAGTAATTCAGCTGATCAGAGCATTCGTGTAACTGTTTCTGGTGGAACGGCTAGTAAGAATTCTGATTTTATTGTTGCTGACTCCCAGATTATTGTTTTTAAGCCTGGTAAAGTTTTTTCTGATACTGTAAATATTACCGTAGTAGATGATCAATTAGCCGAACCTACTGAAGACTATGTATTTCGTTTAGGAAGTCCATCAAATTGTAAAATTGGACGAGAGAATTTTCATACGGTAAACTTGATTGATAATGATGTAGCAAACATCTCTTTCAAAAGCAAAGAAATTAAAGCTGACGAGGGAAGCGGCTCTGTTAAAATTCAAGTCAATACTGACTTAGCCATGTCTGCTGCTACAAAATTGAGAATGTTGATCAAGAAAACAGGTGATAGTACCTATGTTCCTGCCGAATTTTATTTGAGTTACACGACTTATAAAGATACTGTTTTCGATATTGGTAAGAGTAACGGGAAAGATTCAGTAATTATTACTGCAAAGTTGTTTGAAGATGTTCAAGCTGATCCAAACGATACTATTGATTTGGTTATTCGTAAGGTTAGCGGTTTTGGAGTATTGAAAGATACTACGTTGCGTATTGTATTGATAGATAATGATGGTCCAACTACCATCAAGATGTTGACCAACAAGATGACCATTAAAGAAAGCGATGCGAGTGTAGATGTAAAGGTTGTTATTTCTAATAGAAAAGCAGCAGGAGGAGATTTCGCATTGCGTTTAGTTACTGCAGAAAGTTCGGCAAAAGAAAGCCTAGACCTTAAATTTAATCCAACTTCTCAATTGCGATCTATCACATCTTCTACACCTGATACGATGGTTTTCACCATTCCTATCATTGATGATTTAGATTATGAAGGTACCGAATCTATGAAGTTTGGATTAATCAATGTATCAAATATCATTATTGCAAAGCCTGACACCACCCGTATCATGATTTTAGATAATGATTTGCCCATTTATTCAATAGGAAAAATCAATAAACAAACTAAAGCAGATGGCACCATGGACTCTAACGGTGTTGCTTGCAGAATCAGAGGTATAGTTTATGGTGTAAATACAAGAAGTTCAGGATTAGGTTTCACATTAAGAGATCAAACTGGTGGAATTAATGTGTATACCCCTGTAAAGAACTTTGGCTATGTGGTGAGCGAGGGAGATTCTATTATGGTGCAAGGTAAAGTTTCTCAATTCCAAGGTACAGGTCAAATGGATTTTGTAGATACCATCATTTGGTATTCTTCTGGTAATAAGATAAAAACCCCAACAGTTACAAATGATATCAATGAAAAGTCGGAGGCAGATTTGGTTCAAATGCGTCGTGTGATATTAGTTGATGCGGCTGAATGGCCAACATCTGCATTGAACGCTAATGGTTTTGCTTATGTCAGAGTTACTACAACAGATGGTTTGGTTGATACTTTGAATATTGATGCCGAAACAAATATTGATGGCACTCCTGCTCCTAGTGGTTATTTTAATGTTACTGGGTTAGGCGTACAGTTTGATAATAAGGCTCCATATAAAGAAAAGTATTATTTAGCGCCTCGTTCTTTAAGTGATTTTGCAGCAGCTTCACTTCCTGTAGTTAGATTCTTAAAAAATGCTGATCAAGTTACAGAATTGGCAGATTCATTTATGATGGAAATGAATATTCTTCCTACTGATGAAAACTTCTCTTACGATGTTGTATGTATTGGTGGAACTGCGGTATCTCCTCAAGATTATAACTTTATTACACGTACAATCAATGTAAAAAAGAATAACAATTATTATTCAATCAAAGCCAATATTTCAGACGATACTGAAGGAGATGGTGATAAAACTTTGATTTTTGCCATTCGTAACATAAAAGGTCCTGGTGCAATTGGACGTGATTCAGTGATTACTTTGACCATAAAAGACAACGAATCTAATTCGGTTAAAACCTTTGGACAAGGATCAATTAGCATGTATCCTAATCCAAGCAAGGGTCTGTTTGTAGTAAGAGACATGAACGGTCAGATTTCAAAGGTTCAGATTTTAGATTTGAATGGAAAATTGGTCTACGAGACTTCAGAGGCCAATGGAGTTAATAACTCAATGACTTTAGAAAGGTCATTCCAATTTGATTTGACTGGAATGTCAGGTATGTATATTATCAGTGTTGAGACCCAAAACGGTTCGGTTTACACTGAAAGATTGATGATTCATTAATCTTGTTAATGTTTTGAGTTTAAATGAAGGGAGCCCACGGGCTCCCTTTTTCATTATCTTTGTTTGGTCTTGAAAGCCGTATTAAAGTTTTTAAAATATGCTGCCAATCATAAGGGACTTATCTTTGGCAACTTCCTATTTAATTTATTCTACATCATTTTTCAGCTAGTTTCTTTGCTGATGATTATGCCGGTTTTGAGATTTTTGTTCTCCAAAGATCAGAATACCGCCCAATTGAAATCTCAAGCTCACGGTGTGGGTGAGTGGTTTGCCGGTGTATATGAAGGATTTTTACTTTGGTTTTCTGAGTTGGCCAAGGGAGAGCCCTATAAGGCATTGGCATATTTAAGTATTGCATTGGTCTTTATTACTTTGTTCAAGAATATCTCACGCTTTACTGCAATGAATTTCATGGTGCTTATTAGAAACAGGAGTGTAAGAAAGATGAGATTAGAGATTTATGAAAAGTGCTTGAAGTTGCCCATTGCTTATTTCAATAATGAGCGAAAAGGCGATTTGATTTCAAGAATGAGTAATGATATTAAGGAAATTGAATTTGCATTGATGGTTTCTTTGGAGGCTTTGTATTTTCAGCCTCTGAATATTTTAATTTTCTTGGTTGCATTGATTGTATTGTCTGCAAAATTGACTCTTTATATACTTTTATTTTTACCCTTGACGGCTTTGATTATTGGTGTCATTGGGCGTTCATTGAGAAAAAAGAGTACTAGAAATCAGCAATTGATGGGGCAAGTAATGAGTTCTTACGAAGAAACCTTGGGTGGAATACGGATCATTAAAGCATTCAATGCATCTAAGTTTTTTTATGATAGATACAGCAAGCAAGATCAAGATTATACGCGAAACAATATTTCTGTTCAACGCAGGTACGATTTATCATCGCCCATTTCAGAAACTATAGGAATTACGGTTTCAGCAGTATTATTATGGCTTGGAGGAAGAATGGTTTTCAGAAATGAATTAGATCCAGAATTCTTCTTAACATACTTCGCTATCTTTAGTCAGTTAATTCCGCCATTTAAGGCCTTCTCTAACGCTCTATATGCCGCCCAAAAGGGTATGGCAAGCTTAGAGAGGATTCAAGAGCTTGTGACGGCTCCGGTGACCGTTGAAGACCCAATTAGCCCAGTGAAACCAAAGTTTGAGAATGAATTGGCTCTCAATGGAGTTGGATTTGAGTATAATTCAGGGATATCGGTTATTAACCATTTCAATTTGACTATCAAAAAGGGTCAAACCATTGCTTTTGTGGGTCCGTCAGGAGCTGGTAAAACAACGGTTACAGATTTGATTTCTAGATTTTACGATGTGACTCATGGGTCTATAACTTTAGATGGACAAGATATCCGAAATTTTAATCAGGATGATTACAGAAGGTTGATTGGTATTGTTAGTCAAGAAAGTGTATTGTTTAATGACACGGTCAAAAACAACATTGCTTTGGGTTTGCCAAATTTATCTCAGTCGGAAATAGAATCAGCGGCAACTGCTGCCTATGCTCATGAATTCATTATGGAAATGGAACTTGGGTATGATACTTTGGTCGGTGAACGCGGTGGGAAATTATCTGGTGGACAGAGGCAGAGGTTGTCTATTGCTCGTGCGCTGCTAAAGAACCCAGAGATATTGATTTTAGACGAAGCCACATCTGCTTTAGATAGTCAGAGTGAAAAAGCTGTTCAAATGGCTTTGGAAACCTTGATGAAAGACCGCACAAGCTTGATTATTGCTCATAGATTGAGCACAGTTATGCATGCTGATTTGATTGTTGTAATGGATAGGGGACGAATTGTGGAAACTGGAACTCACCAAGAACTTGTAGCTAAACAAGGGTTATACAACAGCCTCATTCAACTACAAGAATTGGGATCTTAATTGATTTAATCTTTGGGAGTTTCTTCTGAATGATCTTCAGTTGAAATATTATCAGAAGGCGCCTCAATGGTTGGTTTTTCTTCAACAACTTCAGCGGTTTGGTTAGTTTCTGGCTCAGGTAAAGCTTCGATGTGGCTACTTCTGTGTTTATTGAGTTCGGTCACTTGTTGAGAAACTTCATCTTCTTCAAAAGGACGTGAACCGATAAGTCGTTCAATATCAGTTTTGAAGATAATTTCTTTAGAAAGTAGTTCTTGGGCAATGGCTTCTACCTGTTCTTTTTTCTCAGTTAGTAGCTGAATGGTTCGTTTGTAGGCTTGATCAATCATTTCACGAACCTCTGAATCAATCAATTCAGCTGTTTTTTCTGAATAAGGACGTTGATAACCATATTCACCTGTAGGATCGTTGTAACTTACTTGACCCACTTTCTCACTCATTCCGTAGTTGGTAATCATACCATAGGCCAATTTGGTAATTCTTTCGAGGTCATTTTGTGCGCCGGTAGACACTTTACCGAAGAAGATCTGTTCTGCAGCTCTTCCACCTAAAGTCATTGACATACTGTCTAATAATTGTTCGGTGCGGTATAAGTATTGTTCTTTAGGAAGGTACTGAGCATAACCTAAAGCAGCGACACCACGAGGCACTATAGATACCTTCAACAATGGGTCTGCAAATTCCAGAAACCAACCTGCTACTGCATGGCCAGCTTCATGGTATGCAACGATTTTCTTTTCTTCGGGGGAAATGATTTTGTTCTTTTTTTCCAATCCACCAATAACACGATCAATGGCGTCTTGGAAGTCTTTCATTTCAACAAGTTCTTTGTTGCGTCTAGCAGCAATAAGAGCGGCTTCATTACAAACATTCGCAATTTCAGCTCCTGCAAATCCCGGGGTCTGAAGAGCTAATTTATGAGCATCGACATCGTTGCTTAATTTAACAAGAGGACGAAGATGTACGCCAAAGATTTGTTCGCGACCTACAATGTCTGGTCGGTCTACACTGATCTGACGGTCAAAACGACCTGGCCTCATCAAAGCAGTGTCAAGAATTTCTGCACGGTTTGTAGCGGCTAGGATAATTACCCCTGAGTCCGTTCCAAATCCATCCATTTCAGCCAATAATTGATTCAAGGTATTTTCGCGCTCGTCATTTGAACCTTGAGCAAGATTTTTTCCTCGTGCCCTACCAATGGCGTCAATTTCATCAATAAAAATAATTGCAGGGGCTTTCTCTTTTGCCTGTTTGAAAAGATCTCGAACACGGCTTGCACCGACACCTACGAACATCTCCACAAAATCAGAACCTGAGAGTGAGAAGAATGGAACTCCCGCTTCACCGGCAACCGCTTTTGCGAGTAATGTTTTACCAGTACCTGGAGGGCCTACTAGCAATGCACCTTTGGGTATTTTACCACCAAGATTGGTGTATTTTTTGGGATTTTTAAGGAAATCAACAATTTCCATAATTTCCTCTTTTGCTTCTTCAAGTCCAGCAACATCTTTGAATGTTACATTTACTTTGGTGTCTTTATCGAAGATTTGAGCTCTTGCACGACCAATGGAGAAGATGTTAGATCCTCCGCCGGCTCCGCCACCGCCTCCCATACGTTTAAATGCAATGTTCCAGAAAATGAGGAAGATGGCAATGAAGAAAATCCATTGAAATAATTCACCAAATACATCAGAATGTGATTCGTATTTGATGATGAGTGAATTCGGATTTTCTAGTTGTTTTTTTAGGTCTTGTACCTCGTTATTGAAGTAGCCTTTTTCTATTTCAAAGCCAAAGTTGGGCTCAGTTTGACCAAACATATCTTCGCGAGAGCGAGATTTTTTGTAGTTTTTCTGTTCTTGAGCTTCTCTAGTGAGATACACTTCTACGAAGCGATCATTGACTAATTTAAGTTCTTTAACATCCCCTTTTAGAACCATTTCTCTTACGTCGTTCCAAGTGGTGCTTTGCCCTTGACTACGAGGTATAAAGTTTAGGGCTAAAAAGACGATAAATAAAATTCCGTATATCCAGTAATGGTTAAATTTAAAGCCGTTTTGTTTAGGCTTGTTTGGTTTAGGTTGTTCGTTCATTCGTTTGGAAAAATTTTCAAAAATTCAGTAACATACAAATCTACACTTTTGTGGTCAAAGTGTTTGTTCGAAGCGACGGGAATGTCAAAATATCAGATAGAAAATTCAGACAATATTTTACCCAACTGATACACATCTTCAAAGCTGTTATACAAAGGCGCTGGGGCTATTCTGATTACATTGGGTTCTCTCCAATCGGCGATTACATTGTTGTTGGTAAGAAAATCAAAGATCTTTTTTCCATTTTGTTCAACTAATAGTGACAATTGAGCACCGCGCTGTTGTTCATCTTTGGGAGTAATAATTTGGAATTTAATTTGTGGGTTTGATTTTTGAACTTCGTTTAAAATAAATTCTAAATAACCCGTTAAAGCAACGCTTTTGGCTCTTAAATTATCAATTCCTGCACGGTCAAAAATTTCCAAAGAAGCTGAATGAACGGCCATACCAAAAACGGGAGCATTGGACATTTGCCAGCCAGCTGCCCCGGGTTCAGGAGCATATCCTTTTTGCATTAAGAAACGTTTGTCTTCACGGTATCCCCACCAACCTGCGAGTCTATGTTGATTGGGGTTAGTGGCATGTTTTTCGTGGATGTATATTCCAGAAACATTGCCAGGCCCTGAATTTAGATATTTGTATGAGCACCAAGCTGCAAAATCTACATCCCAATCGTGTAGTTTTACATTAATATTGCCCGCGGCATGAGCAAGATCGAATCCAGCAATTGCGCCAATTTCATGAGCTTTTTTGGTGATACTTTGTATATCAAAATACTGACCGGTATAATATTGTACACCACTGAAAAAGACCAATGCAATTTCATCTTTATGTGCTTCGATGGTATCTAAAATATCTTGAGTTTGTAAAATGTATTGGCCTGGTTTAGGCGAAACTTCTATGACTGCATCTTCATATTTATATCCGTGAAAGGTGACTTGGCTTTCAACAGCATACATATCAGAAGGGAAAGCGCCTGCTTCCATGATTATTTTGTATCTGTTTCCAGTTGGCTTGTAAAATGACGCCATTAATAAATGCAGATTAACGGTTAGTTGGTTCATGACTACAACTTCAATGGGTTTAGCACCAACAATTTTAGCGGCTTGCTCGGTTAGAAATTTGTGGTAATGAAACCAAGGCTTTCTGCCGTGGAAATGTCCTTCAACGCCCCAAACTGACCAATCTTCCAATTCTACATTTAAAGCAGCGGCAGCAGATTTGGGTTGCAACCCTAAAGAATTTCCGCAAAAATAAATTTGGGTTTCACCGTTCTGATTTTTAGGGAAGTAGAATTCGTTTCTGAATGGCGCAAGACTGTCTTGTTGATCTAAATTATGGGCAAAATCAATGGTATTTTGGAACTGCATATCTTAAATACAAAGTTATGTATTTAATTTGCTTTGATTTGAAAATAGAAGACGAATTAAAACAAAGCAAATTTCAATCGAATCTGCATAAAGCGGTTGTAAACATCATGTTTACATCGGGTTGGGTTTACAATCAATTTCGTGAAATTTTCAAGAGTTATCAATTGACACATCAGCAATATAACGTGCTTCGAATTCTACGCGGTAAACATCCCGAGGCATTGAATCCATCAGACATCAAAGCAGTAATGCTTGATAAAAATCCTGATCTTACTAGATTATGTGATAGACTATGTGAAATGGGGTACATTGATAGAGAAATTGATGCTGTTAATAAGCGGAAAATGAACATCAAAATCAATGAAAAGGGTTTAGAGATTTTGAAAGAAATAGACCCCAAAATGGAACATTTCAATAATTCGAGATTTGGTCTTTCCGAAGAAGAAGCGGAGCAGCTAAGTGCTTTACTTGATAAAATTAGGGATTAATCAATTTTCTGCAACAGTGTTAGTCCATCTCTAATGGGAAGCAAAAGAGTTTTTGCCTTGGGGTAGTTACTTGCTTTTTGATTGAAGGCGTGCATTATTTGGGTATCGTTATCATTTTTCAATTCAGTTTCATCAATGACCTTTCCGCTCCATAGGGTATTGTCAAAAAGGATAATGCCTCCACAAGCCAACAAAGGAAAAATAGTATCTAGGTAAGTGCTGTAGTTTTTCTTATCAGCGTCTACAAATACAAAATCAGGTTTGTGGTTGCACAGAGGAATTTGAGTAAGTGCTTCTCCCACATGCCACTGAACTTTATTCATGAATTCATATGATTTCCAAAATTCTTGCGCTTTAAAAGCTATTTCAGCATCGGCTTCAAAGGCGTGAATTTGAGATTGAGCACTGAGGTTTTCAGCTAGGCATGCAGTGGCATATCCTGTAAAGGTTCCAATTTCCCAAATGCATGATGGATTTTTCAATAATACTAATTGAGCTAGGAATCTACCTTGAAGATGTCCGCTTAATTGTCTAGGATTCACAGTTTTACGCCAAGTGAAGTGAGTTAGATCTTTAAGATATTGGGGTTCAGGCTCACTGAAATTTTCGGAATATACGTGTAGAGAATTTTGCCAATCAGGATGCATAATCAAAGTTTAAACAAAGTTGGCTTGAATTTTTAAAATAAACCTATATTTTCGCGGAAAAATAAACCCGCTTAAATTTATGTATTGGACTTTAGAATTGGTAAGTTACTTGGACGATGCTCCATGGCCAGCAACAAAAGATGAGTTAATTGATTACGCTATTCGTTCTGGTGCACCTTTAGAGGTTATTGAAAACCTTCAAGAACTTGAAGACGACGGTGAGCCTTATGAGAGCATAGAGGAAATCTGGAGCGATTACCCAACAGACGACGATTATTTCTTCAACGAAGACGAACTTTAATTTTATTTAGGAGTATTAATTCCTGTTTTGTACTAGTTCAGAAACGAGTAGCTTTCTGAGTGAGTCAATATTGTCTTTGTTTTGAGCAGAGATGAACACAGCGGGTGCGTTCTCTTTTGCCAACCAAGACGCTTCAAATTGTTCTATGGTTAATCCTGTGGAACCCACGAAAAACTCATCGCCAGGAGTAAAGGCATCAATTTTATTAAACACAATAATTTCTGGTTTGTAAGATGCACCGATGGCGTGAAGGGTTTCTTTAACAGCAATCATTTGGTCTTCAAATGCTGGGTTAGATAAGTCTACAACATGCAGGAGGACATCAGCTTCAAGGGCTTCGGCTAATGTACTTTTAAAACTTTCTACTAAAAGAGTGGGTAGTTTTCGGATAAATCCAACAGTATCACTCACCAATATTGGAAGCATTTGAAATTCATTGAAGGGGTGGGGGAGTACAATTTTACGAACGGTTGCATCAAGGGTAGCAAAAAGTTTGTTCTCTACTAATACATCAGATCTTGAGAGTAGATTCATGATGGTGCTTTTACCTACGTTAGTGTATCCAACCAATGCAGCCCTGTATGACCCATCTCGTCCTGATCGTTGGGTTCGCCCCACTTTTTCGATGTGTTGTAATTTTTCTCTTAAAAGGGCAATTCTATTCCTAAGAGCACGTCTATCAGTTTCAATTTCAGTTTCACCGGGTCCTTTCATGCCAATTCCCCCTTTTTGTTTGCTTAAGTGCGTCCATAAACCTGTTAAACGAGGGAGCATGAATATGCTTTGGGCAAGTTCTACTTGTACTTTTGCTTGTGATGTACGAGCATTTTTAGCGAAAATATCAAGAATTAGGTGTGTTCGGCTGAGTACTTTTACCCCTTCTAATTCAGTTTCTATGTTCCGTACCTGTGCTGGGCTGAGTTCATCATCGAAGATTGCCACATCAATTTTTGCGTCTCTGCAGTAGTCAGCAATTTCTTCCATTTTCCCTTTTCCTACGTAGGTTTTTGGGTGTGGGAACTCCATTTTTTGGGTAAATCTTTTAACTGATTCAGCACCAGCTGTGAGAGCTAATTGTTCTAATTCATCAAGGTATTCTTTGATGGGTAAAGCCAAGTTGGGAATTTCAACTCCCACTAAAATGGCTTTTTCTTTATGTTTTTGATTGGAATGCACAGAAGAACTGCGAAATTACGGTGGAATTTGGGAATTCAGGGGTTAAGGTCGAATTTTGAAAGAAACATGAGAATTTGCAGTGCTTTTTTATTGATGTTTGGAGTATGCACTTTGTATGCTCAAAGCTATCAGTTATCAAATAAGCCTCAATTGAATCAGAAGAAAAGCATTTTTCACAAGCCTCTGGGTGAGTCAACAATGGGTATTTATACTCTGAATTATGCCAATGAATACTTAACCGATGGGTTTAGTATTGAAAGATACGGAACCGATTTTGGGTTTATTGCTGATCGATTTATTAAAACACCCAAAAGAACATTTGTTCTTGATTTATTTGTTTCAGATACAGCAATTTATTGGACTTCTGTTTATTACAACCGTGGAAGAGGGTTGCAAGTAGTTTTAAGTTGGATAAACTCAACCCTTGAGGGCGAAATTCAAACTTTAGTTATTGATGAGATTGAGGGATTAAAAGAGCGTGATTTAGAAAATTTACGGGTAAGTTTCAAAAGGAAAAGCTCTAGCTGGTTATTGTCTTTTATTAAAAGTAATGAATCTAAAACATTGATAGATTTTAGATTTTATGATTTTCGGGGCAGCCGTATTGCAAAGAAATCAAGGGACATCGATTTTGATATTCAGATGTTGCAGCTTGAACAAATAAGTTGGACAGATACACAGCGAATTTTTAGTTATTTATCTATTCAAAGACCGAGAGAGTTGTTTGTTAAAAATCAGCGCGAGCAGAGTATTTTGGTGGTTTATTCAGAGCCTGAATTTTCAAAATTAGTGGTCAAAGAGTTAGAAAGCGAATTCAACCTTCAAGTGGGAAGCTTGATTCTAGATCCTCAAAAAAGATTTTGGTGTTTGGTTGGTTTATATGGTGAGTCAGCAAAGCAAAGCGAAGGTTATTACGTGTGTAAAATGGAAGTTGGCTGGATTGAGAATGAACTAAATTTTCAGCTATTTCCCTTTCCTGAGAATACCATGAGAATATTAGATGGGCGGATAAAGCTTAAGAAGGTTCCCAAACCTGAAAATTACCTAACTCGAAGAATTGTTGTTCGAAACGATGGGAGTTTGGTATTGATTTTGGAACGATTCATTGAATTGAAGCAACTTGAAACCTACTATATCAATGGAATTCCGCAGTCCTCAACCAAGGTTTTGTATAATTTCAATGAGATAGGGATGTTATTTCTAAATATTGAAAATCAGATTGATACGTGTTTAAGAATAGATAAAGAGCAGATGTCAGGCCCCAATACCAGTTATATGCTGGGTTTTGGCAGCTATTTATGTGAAGATGGTATTCATTTGGTGTACAACCAAGATATTTCAAAGAGCAATGAAATCATTGATGTAGTGGTTCGCCCTGATTTTGAAATCGGAAGAAAGGTTTTGGTTAACAGTGAAAATTTTTATCATACGGCAGTTCCGTTTGATGGAATGGAAACGAATTATTGCACTTACACATTACCTTTGCTGCGCGATAAGCAGTGGTTTTGGATGAGAATTCAAGACATCAAAAAATAAATTATTTTCATGATTTCGAGGTTATATGAAAATCAAATAGGCACATTCCTAACTATGCTGCTTATATTTATTGCAGCTGCGGTAAGTGAATATTACATTTTTCATAATTTTATCTCAGTGGCAGAAAATAATGGCTTGCTGCAATCTTTTTTTAGTCAATTAAATGGTTTATTTACTCTTTCTTTTTGTGTAAAATTGACTTTGATTGTTCTAGAGGGTTTATTATTAAATCAACTCTGCACCCAGTATAATATAGCTGATCAATCTGGATACAGTATCTTTTCGTTTTATGTTTTTTCGTATTTGATTTTTCCTAAGCAGCTATTGCTGAATCAAATGGACCTAGGTATACTTTTGGTACTTTTAGGTATCATATTCCTATATAAGTATCTAAAAGAAAATTACAAGAAAACACACTTGTTTATATCTGGTTTTTTCTTGGGATTTGCTGCACTTTTCATACCTGAATTCTTTTGGTCTATTGCCTTGCTTTTGGGTGGGGTTTTAATTTTTAAGAGCATCAATACTGGCGATGTAATTGTAGTCATATTTGGTTTGTATATGCCTTATTATTTAATTGCTTCTTTGGGATATTTATTCTCAACGGAATTGAATTTCATGAATGTTTGGAAATATTGGCGTGTAAATCAAATTACAGAAACTCTAACCTGGAAAAAAAACGGCTTAGATTGGATTTTAATGTTATCCTTTATCACTATTTCATTGTTGGGTGCCATGAAATTTTATGGAACGTACTTCAGATATAATGTCGAAACTAGAAGAAGTAAATTAGCCCTTTCAGTAATCGCAGGTTTCATTGCGATGGTATTTGTTTTTAGAAGTAAGCAATACGAAAATTATTTTTCTTTATTGGCTATGCCATTTTCGATTTACAGTTCATCTTTTTTCGAGGGACGAAAATTGTTATTTTGGAAAAATTTGGTCTTATTCTTAATTATAGCTTTAAGTATTTACAAGCTATATGTCCAGTTCGGATAAGTTTTCAATAATTAGAACTTTCATTTTTTCGGAAAGTACTAAGAGTGGATTGCTGTTTTTCCAATCACCAGTTTCTGCTCCTACTTGTCTGTACACCCTGTTCAAGCCGTATATGAGTCCTTCACTTTTGTATTTGAAGAGAAATTTAGATTCTAAAAATTTTTGCATGCCTACAATAAATTGGGTTGGATTTTTATGTTCTATAATGGAAAGATGGGTGTCTAGGTAGTTCATCGATTTTTCAAGGTCTTGATACATTTGAATGAGTGTATCAGGATGTTTTTCTATTAATACTGAGTCTAAAATCATTTCAATCATGACGTGGGTCCCAAACCAAAATCTGGATATTCCCGAATCTGAAAATGCTTGTTTGGCTTGAGGATGAATCTGAGAGTATACTTGGTTAAAGAATTTGGAATCATGAAAATGTGCATCCCGTTTTAGGTGTTGCGCCATGCCAATTGAGAAGTCGTCATTTCTCAAGTTTGACTGATTAATCGCAATTTTAGAATATTGATTTTTGGAATAATTTCTCAGTAAATCTGGGGCTAACAAACCCAAATTGTAATTTACGTTCTCGGGTTGGTGGTCGAAGAAATAGTGTGCAAAGTAGTTCACGCTGCAAAGTTGGCGGAAAATGCAAAACATTTTGCACGAATTATTGGTTTATTTAATATGAAATATTTGGGGTTGATTTTGTTATTTGGACTGTTTCAGTCGTGTCAATCTCAGAACCAAAAGACGATGAAAAGCAATCAATATCCAATAGAAAAAACAGAAGAAGAGTGGAAGAAAACTCTCTCAGATGAAGAGTTTAGAGTGCTGAGAAATAAAGGTACAGAAAGGCCATTTACCAGTGAATTTGAAACCTTCTGGGACAGCGGAACGTATGTTTGCAAGGGTTGTGGCGCGGAGCTTTTTCACTCAGATACTAAGTTTGATGCAGGTTGCGGTTGGCCTAGTTTTTATCAAGGCATCAATAAATCAGCCATCAAAGAGATTTTAGATACCACGCATGGCATGATTAGAACTGAAGTGGTTTGTGCTCAGTGCGGTGGGCATTTGGGGCACGTTTTCAATGATGGATATGACCAACCTACGGGTTTGAGGTATTGCATCAACGGGGTTTCGTTGGGATTCAAAAAGAAATAATCGTTAACTTGCTCCTTCGAAATCATGAACGAAGGAAAGCTGTATTTGTTAGATGGAATGGCCCTGATTTATAGGGCTTATTTTGCGTTTGCTAAGAATCCGAGAATTACCAGTACTGGTATCAATGCGAGTGCCATGTTTGGCTTCACTAACACTCTATTGGATATCATCAATAAGCAGAAACCCACGCATTTGGCTGTAGTTTTTGATACCGATAAGCCCACTCAAAGACATATTGAATTTGAAAAATATAAGGCTCAGAGGGAAGCAATGCCCGAAGATTTAAGAAAAAGTATACCCTATATCGTCCGAATTCTTGAAGGATTTAATGTACCTGTGATCACCATGGATGGTTACGAAGCCGATGACATTATTGGCACTTTGGCATGGCGTTTTGATCAACAAGTAGATGTTTATATGATGACTCCCGATAAAGACTTCGGGCAGTTGGTTCGCGAAAATGTTTACATTTATAAGCCTGGTAGAATGGGCAATCCTGATGAAATTCTGGGGATACAACAGATCCTAGATCGTTGGGAAATACAAAGAGTGGATCAAGTTATTGATATACTTGGACTTTGGGGTGATGCGGTAGATAATATTCCGGGTGTTCCTGGGGTTGGTGAAAAGACTGCAAAGGCATTGATTCAACAATACGGAACCATTGAAAACGTGTTGGAGCATACTCATGAGATGAAAGGCAAGATGAAAGAGCGTTTTGAAGAATTTCATGAACAAGCGAGGGTCAGTAAGTGGTTGGCAACTATTGATACGAAAGTTCCGGTTGATACCACTTTAGACGATTTGAAGCGTTCGGATGTAAATGAAGAAGTACTCAAAGAGGTTTTTCAAGAGTTGGAATTCAGGACGTTGATGAATCGTGTTTTGGGTAGCGGAAGTGGTAGTGGGTCACAGGATGTTGCAGGCTCCAAGCCGACGGGCGTAAAAGCATCCCCCGAAAAGAAAAATCCAGCTCAAACATCGCTGTTTGATGTGATGGGACCAGATGAAGATGATGAGGTGGTGGAAGAGAAAGTGTATCAAACGATTGCAGATATTCAGCATGAATATTTGGTGGTGCAAGGCAAAGAGGAAGTTGATCGATTGGTTGCTGAGGTAATGACTTTTCCGGAGTTTTGCTTCGATACGGAAACAACGGATTTGGATTTGATGGAAGCGAATTTGGTTGGAATTTCATTGACGTGGAAGGCGCATCAAGGCGTTTATTTTCCAGTGTCTAGCAATTTCGATGAGGCAAAAGAACAAGTTTCATGGTGGGCGCCGCTCTTTGAAAGTGCAAAGATGAAAATCGCTCAAAACTTGAAGTTTGATTTGGGAATTTTGAAGAAATATGGGCTTAAAATTGAAGGTCCTTTCTTCGATACGATGTTGGCGCATTATTTGGTTGAGCCAGATCAAAGGCATAATATGCAGGTGTTGAGCCAACATTATTTGAATTATTCGCCCATTTCTATAGAAGAGTTGATTGGGAAAAAAGGCAAAGGTCAAGGATCAATGTCTGATGTCGAATTAATGAAAATAGCTGAATACGCAGCCGAAGACACGGATGTGACCTTCCAATTGAAGCAGATTTTGGAAAAAGAACTACACGAGCGCAATGTGTGGAGTGTATTTGAGAACATTGAAATACCCTTGGTGAGTGTTTTAGAAGAAATGGAAGCAGTGGGTGTGACGGTTGATGTAGGATTTTTAGAATCCTACAGTAAGGATCTTCAGCAACAATCGGTTGAAATGCAGGATAAGATTTTTGCCAGTGCCGGAGTTCAATTCAATATTAGTTCGCCACAACAAGTAGGTAATATTTTATTTGAGCATTTGAAATTGTCTGATAAGCCTAAGAAGACGAAGACCGGCCAATATCAAACCGATGAAGAAACTTTGCAATCGTTAAAAGGCAAACACGAGATCATTGATCATATTTTATCGTTTAGAGCGTTGCAAAAACTCAAAAGTACGTATGTAGATGCTCTTCCGCAGTTGGTAAAGCCATCTACTGGGAGGGTTCACACGAGTTTCAATCAAGCAGTTGCGGCAACGGGTCGTTTAAGTTCAAACAATCCCAATCTTCAAAATATCCCTATCAGAACCGAGATGGGCAGAGAGATTAGAAAGGCTTTTATTTCTACTTCGGACGATAGAGTTTTGCTCAGTGCTGATTATAGTCAAATAGAATTGCGCATCATTGCTCATATTTCTGGGGATGCTGGGATGATTGAAGCCTTCAGATCTGGAATAGACATTCACACGGCCACAGCATCAAAAGTTTGGGGTGTTGCCATTGAGGATGTGGACAAGGAAATGCGACGGAAGGCCAAAACAGTAAATTTTGGGATTATCTATGGAATTTCAGCCTTCGGCTTGAGCCAAAGGGTCCAGATTTCTAGGGGAGAAGCCAAAGATATTATTGATAACTATTTCACTCAGTTTCCTGGCATTAAAACGTATATGGATTCTACCATACAATCTGCAAGAGATTTAGGATATGTAGAAACCATTACCGGAAGAAGAAGAAACCTTCGTGATATCAATTCCCGAAATGCCACCGTTCGCGGATTTGCTGAGCGAAACGCGATCAATGCACCTATTCAGGGAAGTGCGGCCGACATGATTAAAATTGCCATGATTCGTATACAAGATTGGCTCAATCAATCAGACTTATCAACCAAAATGATTCTTCAGGTGCACGACGAATTGTTGTTCGATGTGCCCAAAAACGAACTTTCCATTGTAGAACCTAAAATCAAGGAATTGATGGAAGGCGCTATGACTTTGAATGTTCCCGTATTAGTAGAGTCGGGTTCTGGCAGCAACTGGTTGGAGGCACATTGATTTTGGTACTTGGTACTTGGTACCTGGACCATAGTCCATGGTCCATAGTCCATGGTCCATGGTCTGGGGCTAGAGACTAGAGACTAGGGTCTAGAGACGAGTGACTAGGGTTTGGCACCTGAAACCCGAAACCCGTTAACCGGTAACTGATACCCGTTACCTGATACCCGGTACCCGGTACCTGCTACCCGGTAGTTGAAATTTAATTCCAGAATTTCCAGCTGATGCCCATTCGGAAGCGGCTGGGTTCGATGGGGTAGTTTTTGACCCATTCGTAATGGGGGTTGAGCCAAGTAGATATGAGCCATTCGTTGAGGTGTTCCATTTTGAGGAAGAAATCAACGGTTTGAACTCGTCCGCTGATGTATATGTCGGCGGTGGCGTAGTTGCCAATTTTGGTTAGGTTTTGGGAGTTGAAATAGAATTGGAGAGCATCGGGGCGGTAATAGAGTGCGTTGTAAGAAGATATGTATCTGATGTCAAAGCCATATCTCAAGAAAAGAGCTTTTTTGAAAAGGTGTTGTTGGAATGCAATCCCAGCGCTAAGGTTCCATTTTGGGAAGCCTAGATTTGTTAAACCGAATGCTGATGAGCCTGAATCAGTGTAATTCTGCCAAAATGCATTAACATAGGTGAACCAATGTTTGCTTTGATATTGGGTTTGGAGGTTTATTTGCTGGTAGAAGATAGAAGGGATGTATGTGGGGCGTAAGTCTATATTTACAAAGTGGTTTTTAGATCCAAATTGAGCGCTCGCTAAAATTTTGAATTTTTTGATTTTTTGGGTGTATGCCGTTTGAACAGACCATTGCTGTTCATTGAAGGGATGATTGATTTTGTAGCGAACAAAATTTCCCAAATATTGGTATTGAAAGAGGGATATGGGCTGATCAGAGGCAAATAATTGGAATGATATTTTTGATGAATCTGATAGGGAATAATTCAAATTCGAAGTGAGTAGATAACCCTTTCCAAATCCGTTAAATAAAAGGGTGTATTTTGATAGCGAAGAAAGTCTATTTGCTTGAATTTTATAGGTCAATTCTAATCCTTGCGATTGGAAATTTTGCTTTTGTAAATTTGAAGGTATTTCAGTGAGTGATTGATACCTGACAATGGCATTTTGGGCAAGGAAAGAGAAGCCCAATGTTTGAAATTGATCGCGAAATTCGAGACCTATTCGATTTTCGATGAGTTTCCAAACGGTGCTATCGTAAATGTTTTTGGTGTTGTGAATAATGGGTATTGCTTGGTAAAATGTGGTATCGACCGACTTGTCGGTATAATGGAATCGGGTGTTTTGGTAGTCAAATTGGTGGATAAAGGCTAAATGCTTAAAGGAATCATTTTTGACGTGATATCTACTGATTGAGCGGTGGTTTGAGTTTGCCCAAAAGGAGTTGGCTTGATTGAGCCAGGGAGTATAGGCGCCGAACGTTCGAATTTCCCATTGAGAGCCCTGAAAACCAGAAGGTCCATAAAATTGAGAGTCAGCTTTTAGGCCCCCGTTTTCTTCTCGACGGGTTCTGTTCCATGAGAAGATGGTTTGTTGATCGAAACGTTTATTTTGGCTTTGAAAGTTACTGCCCAAAGCAATGTTTCTGTGCATGGTTTGCTGTCTTGCACCCACATGTAGATCTTGGTTGATGAGTTGGGAGCGATAATCAAGTGTTACGTTCCAAGTGGGGGAAAAATTCTGAGTATGGAGTACCTCGAGTCCGTTGTATCGCCCATCACCTTGAGTATATAGAAACTCTGTATATGGTTGACCTACTTTGTGAAAACTAAAATTTAAAGGTGATTTGGTTTGATTTAAATAGGGGTTAGCTCCAATTCGGATTCCGGGCGATTGAGATAGAGCGAAAGCGTCAATAAAGAGCGGAGTTTCAGGTGAACCGCTGACGCCGGTATAGGCCCAAGGCCTAATATTTCTTAGCCATTGAGTGTATAACTGAATGGGTTGGAAAGTAGTATCTGATGGGGTTAAGGTATCTGTTTTATGCCAAGCGTTTTGGGCGGTTATATTCCAAGGATGGAATCTTGGTTTGAGGGGTTTGTTGGATTTTAGGGAGTCGCGTGATCTTGAGGCAGTGTCATCGGTTCGGGAGGGCATAGGTCCGTTGGGTGACATAAGATCGGGACGCAGGGTGGGAAATTGCGCCAGCAGAACATCCCCCGAAAGGAAGAACAACAGAAAGATCAGGATTCTTGTCGAATGAATACGCAACGCGATGCAAATTTGCGCATATCTTTGGGAAAATGTCAAATATTCTTCTGTTCCTGAGCGTATTTTTTTTAAGTTCGGTCAAGTTTCTGGTTGGCAGTGGGCTTGCTGTGGCAAGTCTTCCGGCGTGGGAAGGATTCTTGATTAGCTTTGCTGGGGGGGCTTTTGGAATATTTACATTCGTGTACGGAGGGTCATTCATTAAGGTATGGATGAAGAAAAAGTTTCCGCCCAAAAAAGAGGTGAAAAGGTTTTCCAAGAAAAATAGGTTCTTGGTTAATTTGAGAAATAAAGGAGGTTTGGTTGCCATAGCGTTGTTGTCACCGTTAATAATAAGCATTCCCGTAGGTTGTTTTTTATCGATTGGGATTGAATCTAATCGATTGAAGGTCTTGATTTTTCAGTTGGTTGCCTTGTTGATTTGGTCCATTGTCATTTTTGGTTCGAAGTACTACGGATTATCATAATTTGATTAAATTGCAAGGATGAAATTCCGGTTACTCCTGGTTATTGGGTTAACGGTGTTTTCTTCTTGCCAGAGAGAGGCTTTTTCCTGGGATGTAGACAACACCATTCCACTTTTTAGAACAGAGTTTAAGTTGGACGATATTGACCCTAGATACATGAATAATGTTTCTGGAGATAGCTCATACACTTTGTCTTACGAAAATTTGGTTTATTCCTATAAGGTAAATGATGTTCAAGTTTCAGATACTGGAATTGATGAATCGTTCAATTTGCGAAAACTAAAGTTGAATGATCAACAAATTCAAAATGAAATTACCTTGGGTGATATTAACCCTATTTTTAAGTTGTTGAATGGTCAACAAACGGTCATTCCGGCTCAAGATCAAACAGATTTAGATCCTACAGACATTGACGCGAGCGCGTTTTTTGAAACGGCTACTTTAGATACTGGTTTTTTAGATATCAGTATTCAGAACGATTTACCAGTTGAGATATCGTTGATTGTTTTTGAATTGAGAAATAAAGATGACAACACCGTAGTTGCGACAGATTCTTTTAAGAACATACCCGCTTCAGGGGGAGTATCAAAACAAACCATTGATCTTGGCGGTAAAACAGTTACCAAGAACCTAGTGGGAGTCATTCGTAAACTTGTTACCAAAGCTAGCAATGGTCCGGTGCTTATTGAATCAGACAAGGGAATCAAAGTGATTCTTGGGGTGCGTAATTTGCGTCCGGTATATGCTGTAGCAGCATTTCCAACTCAAGATGTAATCAATCAAGACGAGGGACTCATCTTATACATGGGAGGTGCAGATATCAAGTATTTTAAAGTAGAGTCAGGTAGATTGAGAATCAAAGTGATTTCTACCATTCAAGAAGATATGAGTATGGTGCTTGCTTTGCCGGGTGCCACCAAAGATGGTAAATCATTTTATCAAGAATTGAGTTTGCCGGGTCCTGGTGGAAAAGGAGTTGCCACAACAGAGAAGATCTATGAAATGAAGGGTTATTTACTTGATTTTCGAGGCAAGGATCCAGATGTTAAAGATACAGTCAATACTTTCCATCAAATTCTTAGAGTTACACTGGATTCATCGGGCAGAAAATTGGCTGTTGGACTTCAAGACAGCATTGTATTGGAATATCGATTGGAGGGACTCAAACCCGAGTATGCCATAGGGTATTTGGGAAATCAATTGTCACGCACCGGGGTTGACACTACAAGTTTTAATTTATTCAAAGGATTGAGCGGTGATGTGAAGTTTAAAGATATTAAATTGGGGTTTGTTTTGAAGAACAGTATTGGTGCTGACGGGAGATTTAGATTGCATCAATTAACTGGTATCAATCAATTCTCAGGCAATGAAATTGGACTCAGCGCAAATCCGCTAAATAACGATTTATACGTGGCAAAGCCGAAATTCATCAGAGGTGAATTTACCGAAACTAAGGTTCAGTTGGATGTGAATAATTCAAACATTAAACTGTTTTTAGAGAATCTTCCTCAATTATTGGAATATGATTTAGAAACTGAGGTTTCGCCCAATGGGAATGTAAATAATTACACGGATTTTGTTTTTGATGAATCGAGATTGGATGTAATCATGAGACTGGATGTGCCTATATCTTTTGAGTTTGGGGGATTGGTATTTAGAGACACTCAGGGTGTTAATTTTGCCAATTTAGCGAACTTACAGAGACTGAAAAGCGCCACTCTTTTTATGGATATGGACAATGGTTTTCCCATTGATTTGGATTTGAAAATAGAATTGATGGATGCAAATCGGAAAATCATAGGAGCATTAAATCTTGAACCCGGTGGAAGAATTGCAGCTAATTCTCCAACAGACTTTGTAATCAAATTGCCAAGAGATCAAATGGATGCCTTAAGGAGGACCCAATATTTTCATATTGTTGCCAAAGCGGCAACAGCACCTGGTTTACAAAAGATATACAATACAAGCCGATTGAAAATTCATTCAAGAATGAGATTTGAGTATGAGATTCAGAATTAAAATTGGGTTTGGGCTTTTGGGTTTTATTTTATCAAGTAACCTAACAGCTCAGGATTTAACACCTCAATCAGGCAATGTGGTTGTAGAGCATTATATGCCTGTTTTTGAGTACAAGGTCGAAACTGGTTCAAATGCAGTTCCGTTAGGGTTTGCTAGTCGGTTTGCGGTTGGAGGATATGTTAATCCAGACAAAATGGCTGCCTATCACGAAGGGTTGAACGACAATAATCGATTGGGAGCGTTTCAGAGAATGTCGATTCAGTTGGTTCCGTTTGTGGGTTTGCAAAAGTATGCCACTGTAAATAAGCAAAAGGTAAGTGTTTATTACAGCTCTGAATCAGTAAGTGGTGCGAAATTCACTAAAGATGCCTTCGGTCTGATGATGCGGGGTAATACTCCCTTTTTGGGTCAAGAGATGAAAGTTGGAAACAATGAAATTTGGAGTTTATCGCAACGTAAGTTGAAAGTTAAATTTTGGTCTTGGAAGAAGCAAATGGCTTGGAACGTATCACTTTCACAGGTGGTTAATTATTCTCACATTCGAACCCAAGACTTAAGTTTATTTTCGGATTTAAGAGGGGATAGTATTTCGTTTGATGGGAAAATTTCAAGTCAAAACACGAACTATCAACCGAGTGGCACGGGTTGGGGATTGCAGTTCGGGCTTTCTAAGTCTTTTGATTTTGTTCGCCCAAATGGGAAAAGGTGGAGTGCCAATTTTTCATTGCAAGATTTTGGGTTCGTTTCGATTCATAATGTCAAAACTGTTTCGAGGGGAGTGTTATTTGATCAGAATTCATTGAAACCCGTTGAATGGACAGGGACGAATACGGTTAATTTAAAGGCTGTCAATTTGAATTACAGCGATTTGAGGGCTGGTGATTGGATTGATAGACAAAGAGACAGTGTTGAAGCAAAGTTGAATTTCAATGAAATCAATCAACGCGGTACCATTTTAAGTCCTTTTGAGGTAGTGGTTGGGTTGTCTAGAATAGGCAAAGGAATTATGATGAAGCATTTCACTCAGAACGGATATTTCGTTAATTTAAGTTACCGTCATGTCTTGGGTTATGTTCCAAGGCTTGAAGTGGGTTCACGATGGTTTTCCAAAAACGATGTAGCAATTATGCCTTCTGTGTCATTGGGTGGTTTTGATGTTATGGATATTAACTTTTCTCTTCAATACAAAGCATATGTAGAATTGCATCTATACGGAATGGAATCATTTATTGCCCCTTCTAAATGGCATGGAGGCGGTTTAATGCTGAGATTTAGGTATCCTTTTAAAGGTTCTTAAGGGTATAAATTTTTAGGCCGCTTTCATCGGTTTGAGGTGCGATGAAATGTCTGATGAAGTGATTTTTGGGAAGGCTGTATAGATCTTGAATGATCAGATATTGAAGTGTTGATGGATCTTTTTTAAGTTTCTCATGGATGATTTGTGAGCAAAGGGCCGAATCAAAATCAGGCGCTAGTCTAATGCCTTGTCTTTGCAATAAATAGAGGCTCGTGTTGGGAGTTGGGTCAAATGCAAAGATGATCTCTTTCTTCCGAGTTGGGTCAATTGAGTCTAATTCTTTTCTGGTTTTTTCGAAGGATGTAAAATCTTGGAAGAAAGATTGATTGTAATAGTCTTTGGGAGTGAGGGTTCTTCTGACGATGTTTTTTGCATGGGAGAATTGATAAAAGGGCGTGATGAATAATCCCACCAATGCCAAAATGCTGATAAAGCCGGTGTAAATCACTTTGTTTTTCAGGTGGGTTTCGTACAAGTATAACAGTCCAAAGAATATAAACGGAAACGCTTGAATGAAGTAATAGTCGTGGAATCGGAATTGACGGTTGAACAGGAGAAATACAGATAAAAATCCCCCGAAAAGAAGTCCGGAAATCTTCAATAAATCGCTTTGACGGTTGAATTGTTGTGCAGAAATCAGCATAATTATCACGAAGGCCAACAAGAAATTGCGGGGGTAAATTTGATCCATCCAAGTGTTGAGGGCGTATCTGCTGTTTTCGATGAGTTCAGCCATGGAACTGGGCGGATTCATTTGCTGTAAAAAGTGTAGATTACAGGTGCTTTTGGTCAGCTGTGCGGAATAAAAATACCAAGTGCCAACGGCCAAAACAGGGAGTAAGAGTTTAAGTCGTGAAGGTATGTTTAATTGCTTCCATTGAATGATGATAGCGGCGATAAAATTGATGAGGAAAGTGACTTTCAATAGTCCGGAGAGTGCGGAGAACAGTAAAAAAAGATGAAAGTTTTGGTTGATGAGTTTTCCGTTTTTGAACTCAAAAAAGTGATACCATGCGATGAGTGAGAATGACAGTGCGGCGATGTCGGGTAAGAAATTGAACGAGTAGAAAAACAGAAGGGGTGAACTGGTCCACAGGAAGTGAAAGAAAGCTCGGTGAGTGAGCTTCGGAATGATGAGTGAGCTCATTTTCCAAGCGGCCTTTTGGCCGAAAAACCAAAGGGTCAGCAAGAGCAGGCGGTAAATCACATCGTGAAACCCGAAGACTTTATATAAGCAAGCGGATATGTAAGGCAGAATGGGGAATTCCAATCCGCAAATACCATCTGCAGCTCTGTTTTCCATGACTCTGGGAAGGAAAAAGTTCATGGATTCTTGAAAATAATTCATGGCTATGCAAGCTCTATCTGCTTGGGCGCCCTGATGCATGCCATAAGGTGGGAAGTTGGATTGAAGGAGAGTGCCAGAAACGATGGTTGAAAGTGCAAATATTGCCAAAAACCAAAGGGTATCTCGGTTCAATTTCATGAGTTTGTTTCCTTTTTGGGGATGTTAGTTTCTCGAACAATATAATGGGGTCGGTTTTTCACATTCTCACTCACTCGACCCAAGTATTCCCCTAAAATTCCGATTCCAATGAGCTGAATTCCCCCTAAAAACAGGATTGAAATATGCATGGATGTCCACCCTTTTTCGGTGTAACCAAAGAACTTTTGATATAGGCTGTAAATAATGAGAACGAATGCGAGAAAACTCACGGCGAATCCTGATACTGTGGCTACTTTTAGGGGCCATGTGCTGAAAGAACTAATTCCATCGAGGGCAAAACGCATCATTTTTCGGTAGGTGAATTTTGTTTCCCCCGACATACGTTCTTGTCGGTCGTATTCAAGATACGTTTGATTGAATCCAATCCAAGCGATTTGTCCTCTAATGTACTTTTGCTGCTCGGGCATTTGCACCAAAATATCTCTAATTTTACGATGGATGATTCTGAAGTCGCCAGTATCTACGGGGATTTCGATGTTGGTGATTTTGGCTAGAATTCTATAGAAAGCCTTAGCGGTGAGTTTTTTCATGAAGTTTTCGCCATCGCGTTTTCTTCGTTTGGCATACACTACTTCAAACCCTTCGTTGGCTTTTTGATACAGTTCCGGAATGAACTCTGGGGGGTCTTGTCCGTCGCCGTCCATGATGACTAAATATTCGCCTCGTGCGTATTCTATTCCTGCTGAAATAGCCAGTTGATGTCCAAAATTCCTTGAGAAATCTATGTAGTGAACTTCGGGAAATTGTTGTGCCAATTGAATGACAAGTGGTAGGGTGTTGTCTTTGGATCCATCATTGATGAAGATGATTTCGTGGTGTAAATTCAGAGGATTCACAGAGTTTTGAATTCTTTGAAAAAGAGCCCCAATATTATCTTGTTCATTAAACAAGGGCACAATAACCGACAATTGCATGGGTTTAGACGACACACAACAAAGGTATTTAATTTTGGAATAAGTAACTTTGCACAATGAAAACTATCGTTCGCAATACTTGGGTAGCAGTTTTGTTCTTGGGGATGTCTTTATTCATTAGTTCCTGTCAAAACACTTCTTCAGATAACGAGGTGATTACCAAAGAGAGCTTTATGAATACCATTTCTGAGGAAAAACTCACTATGGTAGACTTTTATACAACTTGGTGTGGACCATGTAAAATGATGGATCCTTTCGTTAAGGAAATCAAGTCAGAGAATTCTGACATTGTTAATGTTCTTCAGGTGGATGCTGAGGCGCAATTTGACATTGCGAACCAATACGATATTCAGGGCTATCCAACAGTAATCTTCTTCAAGAACGGCCAATTGGTTCACCGTGCAATGGGGGCTATGCCTAAGGAGGAGTTGTTACGATTGGTAAATCAATTTAAGTAGGTCGATGGTCCTTAGTCTGTAGGCGGTAGTTGGTGGTCGTTGGTCAGAGTATAGAGGTTAGGGGCTAGCACCCGTTACCTGAGACCCGGCACCCGGCACCCGGTACTAGAATGAATTTGTTATTAAGTTTTGGATAATTATTGCAAGTGGTAGGGATCTACCGATAAAAGATATATAAATTTGGTATTATGAGTTTTTTTCCATCAGATTGGGATGACGAGCTAGACGAAGACATGGGAGGTTTTCAGGGGGACTTGGATGTTTTAGCCAAGGACTTTGAAAGTCAGTCAAGAGAATCATTTACTGCTCGAGAGTTGATGGAGTTATTCCGTTATTACAGCAGTCAAATGCCTGAACAGTTAAATGCTTTTCATTCTGAGAAATATGCAAAAATGGTTATTGAATTGGGGATACAGACGTTTCCTTATATTTCCATTTTTACTTTGCATATGGTAGAGTGGTTGATGAGTGAGGGTAAATATAGAAAGGCTCATAAGTATTTGGAGCAAGCAACTGCTTACACTCCTTTTGAGCCTACTTTATTGATGATGAAAGCAGTATTGCACGGTCATGAAGGGGCAAGGAAATTAGCATTCGATGCTATGAAATCTGCGTTGGAAGTAATTGGTGACGATGAAGGTCCTTTGGAAGATTTCTTAGACATGGTTTTGCATTATGAGCAGTATGATTTGGCCGAGCCTATTGCCATGAAAGCGTTGGAGACTCAAGCCGAAATTATACCTATTTTCGAAAGGCATATCAATAAGACGGAAGATACGAATATTGTAATGTTGTTGATTCCGGTGATTGAAGCACAGATAGATAAAGAACCTTATTTAGCAGAAGCTTGGCAAGTATTGGGTGAGGCTTATTCTATTATGGAAGATCATGAAAAAGCTTTAAATGCCTTTGATTATGCGGTTACCATCAATGAAAAGTATATTGAAGCCTGGTTGGGATGGATTGAAGCGGCTTATGAGTTGGAGTATTATCCGAAAGTAGTTGCGCGTTATGAAGAGTTACTGAATGAATTTCCCCCGAAAATATTAGAATCAGTTAGGGGTTTGTATGCTTGGAGTTTATACGAAGTGGGCAGATTAGCGGAGTGTAGAGAGATGTATAAAAAGATCTTAACCATTGATTCCAATGACTCGGAAAGTTGGTACAGTTTAGGGCTAACTTATCATCAGGAAGGCAAATACGGAACGGCTATCGGATATTTAGAGAAAGCAAGGCAATTAGATGCCACTCAGTCAGATTACGGAATTGTTTTGGCAAGTGCATATTTTGGAAATCATCAAACTGAGAAATGGCAAGCTTTATATGAGGAGTTGACAGAGAATTTCCCTTTTGAACCTGAGCTTTGGTTAGATTATGGCCTAGCGCTGTACGAAACTGGTGAAATGGATAAGGCGTTAGATGTTACGGAGACTGGATTAGAGAACAACCCACATAGTGTTCCTCTTTTATATCGATTGGCTGCATTATGCTATCTCAATGGAAATCATGATCTGGGTCTGTTGGTGTTGGAAAAAGCATTGGAATTTGATTCTACAGAGTACCCAACAATGTTTAACTTTGCGCCAGAGTTAAAGGCATCAACTAAAATTATGGCTTTGATAGCCAAGTTTTCTAAATGATGCTCCATTTTCTATTCTATGAATAACGATTTATTTCAACTTAAAAACCTGCCCGAAAGAACAATTAAGCCCCGTAACGATGGTTTTACTATGGTTATGGATAAGGGATTGTCAATTCGTGAGACTGAAGATTTTTTATCTTCAAGCTCTTCTCTTGTTGATATTGTCAAATTGGGGTTCGGTACAGGCTTGTTTACTCAAGGTCTTCTAGATAAAATTAGAATTTATCAAAGCGCGGGAATTCCTGTATATTTTGGCGGTACTCTTTTTGAGGCTTATTTGGTTAGAAATCAGTTAGATGATTATCATAGACTTTTAGAAAAGACCAAAATTGCTCATGTAGAAATTAGTGATGGTTCATTGGAAATCAACCACGACGAAAAGTGTGAGATTATTTCAACATTTGCCAAGAATTACACTGTCTTGAGTGAGGTAGGTTCAAAAGATGCCGAGAAAATTATACCTCCTTATGAGTGGATTGAGCAAATGGAAACGGAGTTAGAAGCTGGTGCTTGGAAAGTGATAGGTGAAGCAAGGGAATCGGGTACAGTAGGTATTTTTAGAAATTCTGGAGAAGTAAGAAGTGGTTTGGTTGCAGAGATTATTCGAAAGATTCCTTTGGATAAAGTAATTTGGGAAGCACCTCAAAAGGCCCAACAGGTTTGGTTTATCCAACTTTACGGAACCAATGTTAATTTGGGAAATATTGCGCCTAATGAATTGATTCCCTTAGAAACATTGAGAGCAGGTTTAAGAGGAGATAGTTTTCACTTCTTTCTTTAATAGTCAATCAGTTAACTTTTCTTGGCAAAGTTCCCAAAGTACGCCCCCAGTTGATTTTGGGTGTAAAAATGCTATGCGCTTATTGTCAGCGCCATCTTTAGGCTGTTGATGAATGAGTTCTACGTTTTGCGATTTTCTTTCAGATAGCTCATTTTCAATATTTTCTGACTCAAAGGCAAGGTGATGAAGTCCTTCACCACGTTTCTCAATGAATTTGGCAATAGGACTGTCTTGGTTGGTGGCCGCAAGTAGTTCGAATTTAATGTCCCCCAAAAGGAAAAAAGAAGTCATCACTCCCTCAGAAGATACTTCTTCTCGTTTATAGGGTTCGATGCCAAGTAGTTTGGTAAAAAGCGCTTCGGAAGCTTCTAGGTTTTTCACGGCAATACCAATATGTTCAAGTTTTTTGGGCATAATTCTACGAAAATGTGAATTTGTCGTACAAAATAAGCGAAAAGGTATGTGATTGTAGGCAGAGATGATTAATTTTGTTGTTTAGAAATCGTCTAAATAATAAAACGATTCGAGCTACCAATTGTTAATTATATAAACTAGTAAAATATGAGACTTCCAATATATTTAGATAACAACGCCACAACACAGGTTGATCCTAGGGTGTTTGAAACCATGACTCCTTACTTTTTGGAGAACTTTGGTAACGCAGCAAGTAAGAGCCATGCTTTTGGTTGGGCAGCAGAAGAAGCTGTAGATTATGCTCGTGAGCAAGTTGCAAAGATTATTGGTGCGAATTCTAAAGAAATCATTTTCACCAGTGGTGCCACTGAAAGCAATAACTTGGCTATTAAAGGTGTTTTTGAAATGTATGCTGCAAAAGGCAATCACATTATCACCGTGATCACTGAACACAAGGCGGTTTTAGACACGTGCAAGCATCTAGAAAAGTTGGGTGCAGAGATTACCTATTTGCCAGTTGCTGAGAATGGGTTAATTGATATGGCTCAATTGGAACAAGCCATTCGTCCAACTACCATTTTGGTAAGTGTGATGTACGGAAACAACGAATTGGGCGTTTTGCAACCGGTTCGTGAGATAGGGGCTTTGTGCAAAAAGCACGGTGTGTTATTTCATACAGATGCTACTCAAGCGGTTGGAAAAATTCCAGTAGATGTTATTGCCGATAATATTGATTTGTTGAGTTTTACTGCTCATAAAATGTACGGTCCTAAGGGAATTGGAGCACTTTATGTTAGACGTAAAAATCCAAGAGTTAAAGTGACTGCTCAAATGGATGGCGGTGGACACGAGCGTGGAATGAGAAGCGGAACTTTGAACGTTCCTGGTATCATTGGTTTCGGTAAAGCGTGTGAAATTGCCATTCAAGAAATGGAATCGGAAGCGGTCCGTTTGAGTGCTATGCGAGATAGATTGGAAGCTGCCTTATTGCAGTTGGAAGAATCTTATGTCAATGGAAGTCGTGAACATCGTTTGCCACACACCACCAATATTTCGTTTAAATATGTAGAAGGAGAGGGTTTGATGATGGGTATAAAAGATATTGCTTGTTCTTCAGGATCTGCTTGTACTTCTGCTTCACTTGAACCAAGTTATGTATTGAAAAGCCTAGGTTTAGATGATGAATTGGCACACTCCAGCATCAGATTTGGTCTAGGTAGGTTCACTAAAGATGAGGAAATTGATTTTGCCATTGACTTGGTAACCAAAGCGGTCAACAAGTTGAGAGACATGAGTCCGTTATGGGAAATGCACAAGGAAGGCATTGATTTGAAGTCAATTGAGTGGTCTGAACATTAATCTTGTAATTTAGAAAGATTTTAAATAACTTTGAAATATAAAACCCAAAAATTATGGCATATTCTGAAAAAGTAATTGATCACTACACCAATCCTAGAAACATTGGAACGTTAGACAAAGCAAGTGACACTGTTGGAACGGGTTTAGTTGGAGCACCTGAATGCGGAGACGTGATGCGTTTGCAAATTCAAGTGAACGAAGAAACCGGTGTAATTGAAGATGCAAAGTTTAAAACATTTGGTTGTGGGTCTGCCATTGCAAGTTCCTCATTGGCTACTGAATGGATTAAAGGTAAAACGGTTGACGAAGCATTAAGCATTGATAATATGGACATCGTAGAGGAATTAGCATTGCCACCAGTGAAAATTCACTGTTCTGTGCTTGCTGAAGATGCAATACGCGCCGCGATCAATGATTATCGTCAGAAAAGAGGTTTGGAACCTTTGGTTTCTGATAAAGTACATCATTAATATTTTAAAATATGATTACCGATACCTCCGCCGTTACCATTACTGAAAAAGCACGAATGAAAGTAGATTCGTTGATGCGGGAAGCTGGAATTTCTGCACCAGATTATTTTTTAAGAGTGGGTGTTAAAGGTGGAGGTTGTTCAGGATTGTCTTATGAGCTTGATTTTGATAATGAGAGCAAGCCAGGAGACATGGAATTCGGAGATGATCAATTAAAGATTGTTTGCGACATGAAAAGTTTTCTGTACTTATGCGGCACAGAACTTGATTTTTCAGATGGATTGAACGGCAAAGGATTCAATTTCATCAATCCCAATGCCGCACGCAGTTGCGGTTGCGGCGAAAGTTTTGCTGTTTAGTACCGGGTACCTGGTACCTGGTACCGGGTACCGGGTACTCGGTAGTTGGTAGAGGGGAGGGAGACTCTAGGTGCTAGTTTCTTGCAACTAATCTCTTGCTCTATCTTGCTACTAGGCACTAGACTTCAGACTAAAGACAAAGTACCATAGACCATGTACTAGATGACCACATTCACTATCCTGTTTTTAACCACAATCACCTTTTTAGGTGCCTTCCCTTCGGTCCACTTCAGCACAATTTCGTTTATTAGAACCGCGGCTTCAATGTCTTTGATATCGGCATTGGTAGGAAACTCAATTTGCGTGCGTGTTTTACCGTTGATGCTTATTGGATAAAGAAAAGTATTTTCAATCAGCAATTCTGAGTTAAACTTAGGCCATTGTTGAATATGTATGCTATTTGCGTTTCCTAATTGCGACCAAAGCTCTTCAGAAATATGTGGGGCAAATGGTGCTAGTAATATTAATAATGGCTCTAAAACCGATTGTTTTCTGCATTTTAGGGCAGTTAATTCATTCACACAGACCATAAAAGCAGATATAGATGTGTTGAAGCTCATTGATTCGATGTCTTCAGTTACTTTTTTAATGGTCTTATGTAGAATTTTCAACTCATCTGAGTTGGCGGTTTCTTGATTTACGGCCCATTGGTCTGATTCATAGAACAGTCTCCAGAATTTACCTAGGAATCTAGAAACACCTTCAATTCCATGAGTATTCCAGGGTTTTGAATCTTGAAGTGGCCCCAAAAACATTTCATACATCCTGAGAGTATCTGCACCGTATTCTTGGCAAACATCATCGGGGTTAACGACGTTACCCCAACGTTTACTCATTTTTTGTCCGTCTTCGCCCATGATCATTCCTTGATTCACCAGGCGTTTGAAAGGTTCATCCCAAGATAAATATCCCAAGTCAAACAAAAATTTCGTCCAAAAGCGGCTGTAAAGGAGGTGACCAGTTGCGTGTTCTGAGCCTCCAACATAAAGGTCAACCGCTTGCCAATAATCAAGAGCTTCTTTCGAAGCAAATGCTTCTGTGTTTTGGGGATCTGTATATCTTAAAAAATACCATGAGCTGCCGGCCCAACCAGGCATGGTATCGGTTTCTCTTTGGCCAATTGGGCTATTCACCCAATCTTGTACTGCAGCCAGAGGGCTTTCGCCTGTACCTGTGGGTTTGTAGCTATCAACTGCGGGTAATTCAACTGGTAAATCATTGACCAATTGAGGGATACCATTATTGTAAACGATGGGAAAGGGTTCGCCCCAATAACGTTGTCTTCCAAAACCGGCTTCACGCAGTTTGTAATTGATTTTTTTCTCGCCAATTCCTAATTCTACCACTTTGTTTATGGCGGCTCTGATGGCATCTTTTACAGATAATCCGTTGAGGAAATCGCTATTAAAAAGAATTCCATCTTTTGCGCTAAACGCCTCACTCAAAGGGAGTTCTAGTTCTTCGTTTGCAGGTTTGACAACGGCAATTACATCTAAATTAAATGCTTGAGCAAATTCAAAGTCACGTTCATCGTGTGCAGGAACAGCCATGATAGCCCCTGTACCGTAACCGGCCAGAACATAATCGCTAACCCAAATAGGAATTTCTTTGTTATTGAAGGGATTGACAGCCATAGCACCCGTAAAAACACCGGTCTTTTGGGTATCAGCCATGCGTTCTATTTCAGATCTATTTTTGGCTTTTTCTGCGTAGTTTGATACTTGTTCCCACTGATTGGAACTGCAAATTTCTTGTAAATACTCGGTTTCTGGAGCCAATACCATGTAAGTAGCACCGAAAAGTGTATCGGGTCGAGTAGTAAAAATTCTAATTGTGTGACTCGATCCTGAAACTTTGAAATCAATTTCGGCACCTTCGCTTCTTCCAATCCAATTTTTCTGTATCTCTTTAATAGAATCACTCCATTCAACGTTTTGAAGTCCTTCCAAAAGTCTATCTGCGTAGGCAGTAATTCGGAGGCTCCATTGTTTCATTTTCTTTCTAATTACAGGATAGCCACCTCTTTCGCTGACCCCATTGACTACTTCTTCGTTTGCAAGAACGGTACCCATTTCTGCGCACCAGTTCACAGTAGTTTCATCAATGAAAGCTAAACGATAATCGTTGATTATATTTTCTTTCTGTTGGACATTGAATTGGTTCCACTCATGAGCGGAGAATTGAATTTTACAGCTGTGATGAGCATTCAAATTGGATGACCCGAATTTATCGAAATGCTGTATAAGTAAATCAATGGATACTGCTTTTTGTATTGATTTGTCGTACCAATGTGTAAAAAATTGACTAAAAATCCATTGTGTCCACTTGTAGTAATCTGCATCGCAGGTTTTCACTTGTCTGTCCCAATCAAAGCAAAAACCCATTTTATCTAATTGTTCCCTGAAACGTTTTACATTGGCTTCGGTGGTAACCGCAGGGTGTTGTCCGGTTTGGATGGCATATTGTTCAGCGGGCAGACCAAATGCATCGTAACCCATTGGATGTAATACATTAAACCCATTCAATCTTTTATATCGAGCTACAATATCAGAAGCGATATAACCT